>Ga0131853_10016617_pt1 | contig 13416 bp, 7 predicted proteins | sample TergutLab28metaG_FD_92764 | JGI IMG/M metagenome (GOLD analysis project Ga0131853, IMG submission 92764) | Labiotermes labralis P1 segment gut microbial communities from Petit-Saut dam, French Guiana - Lab288 P1 (version 2) (version 2) | ecosystem: Host-associated > Arthropoda: Insects >...
CCATGTTCTCAAACACCCTCAGCTTCCTTTCCTCCCGCAATGTCAGCGACCAAGCTTCACACCCATACAAAACAACAGGCAAAATTATATTTCTATATATCTTGATCTTTAAATTTTTGGATAGCAACCTGGAAGAAAAAAGATTCTGCACCGAATGATGGCAAGCATCTCCTGACCTCAATCTGCTCTTAATTTCTTCTGCAATAGAATTTTGATTTGCTAAAGTGTAAATTAATCAGACATGCAAGTAAAATTATTTTTTTATATTATTTTTTGTGTGCAACAAATTAGGATTCTTATTATGTGCACGTGTTTAGCTTTTTAATTGTAAGAAACACGTGTTAATTTTAGTGCCATAGAATATTACAAAGTTTTGATAATACTCGCATTGCATGTTTTTTCCTTAATTTTGATATCGATTTTAAAAGTAATATTATTGATATAGAAGATATTAATATCAAAATATACAATTATATGTAACAAGCTTCAATATCTTCAACCCTAAACGGAACTTTTTTTTCCGAGGAACTTCACAGTCGTTACTTACTTGAAATTTCCCACGTGTACGAATGAAGGGCCCTTAGACATATAGGATGAGATGTAAATGACATGATCAAACGTCCAGGGGTAGTATGTAGATCAGAACGTAATTACATAGCTTACCGCATGTGGTTGTATGGCACTAAATCACAGATAATTTTACACGCCACAACAAGACAGGGTTTTTGTGCTGACTGCTGCCAGCAGGACTCGAATATGATTAGGACTCACTAATATCGCCGACTAGTCGTTTTTTGTTTGCAAGACACCAGTATTTCTTATTAATATTTAGATCTTATTTGTTCTATAATAGAAAGTCATATATTACATAACGCCTTGAGCAAATGTCCGAATATGAAAGAATTGTCCTTGCGGATTAGCACTGTGGAAATTCTAAAAGAATTTACATCGTATTAAAACTTCACTTCTAACACCCAAGTCTGTTTTATAAATAGCATTTTGTTATTCTAAGATTGTAATTTGCCACCCACAACACAAACTTTCCAACTGCCAATAAATTTAAAAAATCCGTCTTTCGATCCATCAATATCCCTTATCTATAAACAGCGAACTTGAAAGTGCGTAGTTAAGTGAATAAAATGGCCATTCAGAATAAATGCGCGACTGCATAGCCAGTGACTTTTAACTTGTACACATGATTGTAACAATAAAAATTAGAATAACTTCACAAATATTTAAAGTAAATGTGAATTATTTTTCTTTGCCAAATTTGTGCATGTAATATCTGTGTGTTGAAGGATGAAGGTGCACAACATGAAGTGGTGAAGGCCGTCCGTCACTAGTGGCCTTCATGTTACATTATTACATAACTTTAATGCATCATATTAACCTTTTGACGCCTAATGTCAACTATAGTGGTCGTACCGCACCGCTACCCTCTAAAGTTGCATTTTATATATTTATTCAACAAATATAGGTACTGAATATTTTAAACAAGGTATATACTCTCCGTTTTTTTCTCTTCAAAATGCAGTTTGTTTCATAATTCTAATATATTTAGTTCCTGTATTATTAACATTTTATATACAGAGTGTGCTAAAATTAAAAAAATAATTCCGGCGCCAAAAGGTTAAACAATAATATACATATTACAGAATATTACAGAATGCTCATTTCACCCGGAAATACTAGACAGTGGTTTTAAATTCTAACTATTAGACTCTAAACCGATTCTATTACTTTACGTGAAATCTAAATATTTTCAAAAATTTTAATTAATTCGGCTTATCTGATGTTACGAAAAATTTACAGTTGAGATTAAGCTGTGTATACCAATACGAAAAATGTTTTAATACAATTTACAGGACAACTTTTATCTGGTACTCTAATTTCGCCTGACGATAGTTTTTTGTACTTAGGCCGAAACATGTTGCATTCAAGTTACACAGTATTATAACATGAAGCTTAGCTACATTTTTACGGTCTTCACACTTTTACTCTGTGTGCATTTAAGCTGTGCTTCAGACCTATTTCTTTGAACTCAAGATGCTCCACTTCTACTGAGCTTTAGAACTGTATTACAAATTTTGTCACGCATCACTGGGGACTTGACTATACTTGCAAATGAGTAGATTTAGTATCCCTTAAGTGTCTATAGTAACACCAGAGTATTCAATTGTATAGTGCTCTCACACTTTGAAAACGCATTACAAAAAAAAACTATTCTAAAAGAATAAATTGTGGTTAATGTTTTAGCACTTAATTAAACAAAAAGAGAATATTCAACTTCAGAGTGCCAGTATATCGATGCAGAAAAATAGGGGTTCTACTTCTTCTTGTCCTTCAATCTTTGATTGGTTAGCAGCTTTCTATCTGGAATTGTTGCAAGCCATTCTACTCATTGCTGTATAACTGTCAGCTTCTGTGTTTCTGGCGACTTGCTTTAAGTATTGTAGTCCAGGTCTTCCCACTGCCTTTTTTCCAGATATTGCTTCTTCAAGGATGTTTACTACAAACTTGTTCTGCCCAATTGTATGCCCTATCCATGAGTGGCGTCTGTTTTTTTTAATTTTTAAAAGTAATATTTCTTCTTTCGCCGTTTGAAAAACTTCATCAATCCTTATTCTATCTGTCAATTTTATTTTTAACGTTCTTCTCCAGCACCATGTTTCAAATGCATTTACGACACTTTCTTCATTAAAAATTAGAAATGCAACATTTCAAGAATTGAAATTGCCTACCAAGTCTCATTTATTCGCAATACATATTGAGAGTTGTGTAAAATTAAATATAATTGAATCGTTTTATTTTATGGGCATGTAAGTCAGTGCAAGTGACTAGCAACTTTGTCCCAGAATAAACACTTGACATCCTGGCCCTAACTAGCTCCTCCTGACTGAAGACTGACAGGAAAAAATTCTGTCAACAGAGAGAACGTTTCTTTAACTATTTCCAGCAGCGAAGGTTCAAACGTACGAGGAAATATAGTTTATTGATTTTATTGGCGGCACGACACGTGTTACCGTAATAAAATATAATAAAATGTATGGCTTCATTTGCAGATTGATTTATTGAAGTCTGAGGTGTCGCGTGGACGTTTGTAAAACAACCTTCTAATATTACCGTTACAAATTAAGTCGAATTCCAGAGCTTCAGATTTAAGAATAAAGAAAATCTTTCTTTCGCGTAAAATGATACAACACTCACATACATGAAGCTTACCGACAGAATAATACAGTTTGGAAATTAGAAACACTTCCGTCTTCACGTTGAGATGGAAGTAAGCCGACTCGGTTGTTTCTGGTTGAGAGATCCAGTAGATCTGCAGTACGTACCTTTTAAATGTCTGAAGCTTTACCACTATACCAAACTGTTGGTTTTGTGGTTTTTGTATTTAAAAATTTGTAATAGGAACACCCTGTCTGTCAATAAAGATATTCATCCCTTGCTCTAATAGAGTGCCTCTTAATTTATTCATGTTAAGTTTTGTTCATAAAGGCAGTACAAAGCAGACAGAAGCAATACATAATAAACTAAAGATATAAATCTAGCAATTGAATGAATTTAGAATGAGAATTGTTGTTCTTACAGTAGTGAACACAAAGGTTTCCGAGGCGTGGCAACTTGTAGTTTTGCACGTAGGTGCCACAGTGTTTAAGGAACTTGCCAAGTCCATTTTCAGGGTAGAAAGATTGAAAGTCGATGCAGCAGACGTTTCGAAGAAGTCTTTTATGTACCGAATCACATGGGTCTATATTCTAGAAGAACAGAATAAAGTTAAAGTTAATTACTTTAAGAAAAAAAAATAGGTAATTTTTCAGTAGATATGGCCGTCAGCTGTAACAAGTCTTCGGACGGTGGTCGGTGCTGATTTTCCTGCAACTCCTATAATTCTAGGATATATTAAGAGGAGAAGTCTCGACTAGATTGGCAAAAGTTAGCTCCCTAAGAACGACTCTGCTCGACGAGTTGGTCGTCTAAAAAAGGAATGTAAAAGAGGAGGAATTAAATTTAAAAAAAAAACTCATTTTCATTCGGCAACTAAACGAATTACACATCTTATCGGCTTGCGAATTCACTGGCATACCTAAGAATTTTACGAGCCACATGAAATAATTTCAAGCTTTTATGCAAATTAATTTCATGTTTGAGTCCTTTAAACGGGTCAATAAATTTGTTGTCTGTGCTGAATTTTAAGAGAGTATGTTTCTTCATTTCAAGTAATTCGTTATATCGTTTTCTAAACAGTTGCTGCCGAAACACATATTATATAAGGAATAAATGGTTTTAAAGCCACTATTTTTTACAAGATTAAATATTTATTTCAACTCTCTTTTACGAGGTAGCAATTGCGTAATAATCAAGTAAATTGTGTTAGACCTGTACTTTACGTAATGCTGCTGGCAGTAGAGTCATCATGTAAGTGTATGTTTACCTGGACAAATTACACGTTGTTCCAGCAACCGCGAATTGGAAGACGTGTCTTTACATACTATATATATTATAGCTGATAGAGTGATAGGTGCGTTTTTGATTGAGGGAAGAAATGGTGTTTTTTAGAAGGGGGGAGGGGGTTAAGAGAGGGATTTTAAGACGGACACCATCAAACCTCGAAGCCATTTTGGATTACGACCAATATGAACTACATATATATATCTTTCTACTAGTCTCCATCATTTTATGCCGGGCTTCCTTCATCTAAAATGACTCCTCCCTGCATGGAGAATGTTAGTGGATTGGCTTATGGAGGAACCAGTCTTCTTTTTCCCAATCTTCCGAACCCTGTTATTTTGGACGTGGCTTCAACGCAACCCCATCATTTGGATGCAATTATTTTGGAGCCTCGAGTTATATTTGATGGGCAACAACAGCTCTGTGGAGAATTATTACAGCTCGCTGGAAAGGTCCGGCTGCTCTGCGCTACGCTGCCTCACTCCTTTCCTCTTTTTTTCTTTTGTCCCTCTTTAATGCATTGCACAATCACTTTTACAAAAAATGGGGCACCGCCTCGACTAGAATATAATTTTACCAGGTTTCTCATCTAGTTAAAATTGGTAGCCATATTGGTTTCAAATTAAGCAGTAAGAGTGTTGATTTATTTTCTGAACACTGTCGTAGAATGTTCAAAGATTTATGATTTTGAAAAGCCATTGAAGAAAGCGGGTATATGTAATAAATATGGCAATGTAAGGAATAAATTTAAAATATTAAAATGAAATACAGAATTGCGAAACCAATCGTTGGTGTTCATTAGTGGGCCTATTCAGCCACAATATATAAATACGCCACGGTATGCACTTTATGAGGCAGAAACCATAAGACAGCCTGAAATTTCCCATGAAACATGTCACTCAACTTGTAAGATTTCTGAAAATATCCTTAGAACAGTCTTCCCCATTTTCAATTCGCATGATTCCCTGTGCGCCTGAAGTCGAATCTGTGCAAAATTATGTATGGCATCTCCATTTCTGTTTTAAAAATTTTGCTCAGAATTTGGCTCTTAAAATCACACCTCTTAAAGAGTGCGGTGGCGCAGTTGGTTGAGGCACTGCGCTACAAGCCGGAAAGTCGCGGGTGCGATTCCCAATGGTGTCATAGGAATTTTTCATTTGACATAATTCTTCCAGCCCCACTATGGCCCTGGAGTTGACTCAGCCTCTGATAGAAATGAGTACCAGGAATATTTCCTGGGGGTAAAGGTGGCCGGTGCGTAGGGCTGACAACCTTACCACCTTCATGCGCCGATTGTCTTGAAATCTGGGAGCCTCAACCTCATGGAACCCCCAGGGCCTGTTCAGGCCTGTCATGGGATTGCTTTACATTTACCTTTACCTGTGTCTAAACCTTCGACCACGACTGATTTGAAGTTCTAAAAGCCAAAACACTGTGCTGTACTGTACTTTATCCTATAACCAGTCATTTGAAGGCAAGTCAGTTTTACAAAATTATCGACAAATTTACCAGAAGGACCAAGCCGATCCGGATAACCAGCGTCCGGATAAGTGAAGTTCTACTGTATTGAGGGGCTGAATGGTAGTGGTTAAAATATTTAATTTAAATCCCGTGAAGAAATAATAGCTGGGAGCAAGAAATGTGAAAGCTTTTTCATCTCTCTGAATAATCTGCAGCAAAGTGACAGCTGTGTTTCCTTCATTAAGAGACATCAACCTTTTCCTGTGATTTGGGCATTCTTGACGATAGTAAGTTAAGTCACAAGAACAGTCGTTTGCTGCTGTTGGCGTTTATCTTTTTGAGCATATTTTTAGACATGTTTCAATTTGTGTCGCCTTGACACGAGACAAGAATCATGAAATATTGTCTTAACTTCCTAACACACATAATTACGGGAAATTTCGCAGAAGATTAAAAATTTAAAAAAAAATGTGTAATGAATTTTACAAGAGTTCTTATGTAACTGACTTCAATAAGTACACATTTTTTGTTTAGGTAAGATGTGTTTCACTTTCCTGCTGTCAAAAATTGTGTGTTTTATCCACATTTAAACTGTAACATTAGTTTGAACAGAAATATTGTAAATAACTCATCAATAATAATTTGAGCTTGTTTTAACACAAGACTTAATGTAATTAGTCATCATGTCACTCAGGATAGTGTTAAGATTTCAATACTCTTTACGACATTCCATTTTGCAGTTTAAATATTTCTCACTACCTGCACTAGACTTAAGTACGTGACTAATTCAAGTATAAAACTAGGGATAACTTATTTTATTACTTTAATAAATATCATGATTTTTCACCATTTAATCTTTTTAGAATTGTCCTTAAATTTACCTCAATCACGCTACACGAATCTATTGTTAATGTCTATTGTTAAGAGAACCTAACACTTCATAAAGTAAAGCTTTGTTTTGCTTGAAGAGCGTCATGGTCTAAAACAGATATGTCCGAAGATGCAGTTCGCAACCCTCATCAATTTGGTCTGCAAATCAGGAACATCCACACCATTAAATCGCTGACATTCATACTCAAGTTCAGTTCATTTGTTTTTATTCCTTCTTTGTCTACATATTGTTTCATTTCATCGTACTAAATCTGAAATTCCATAAAACTCGCCAACAAAGTGCTTAATATTTTCGCTCAGATCATCAAATATTTTCCCAAGTGGTGCGCAGATAAAGGTTATGCGAAAATTGTTCTGAAACTACTGGGAAAATCACGAACATTGCCAGCCATTTTAAGCAGTCATTTAACAAAGCATCACGAAAAAACAATTTTTTTTAATTAACACTTTAAGTAGTGTGAGTCATTTCATCTAGCGTTTGAATTCATTACATATCTCACACAAATGATCTGCCTTTATTATAAAATCCAAGAATTTTAAGCCACGTGGGAAAATAACCACTGTTTGATCTGAGAATATACGAAACGAATAAACATTCATCCTGTGAAAAATGAACAATTTTTAATTTTACATTGAAGCTTTAAATGGTTAAGTAAAATTATGCGTCTTTAGAGATAGATTAACCTTTTGACGCCTAATGTCAACTATAGTGGTAGTACCGCACTGCTAACCTCTAAAGTTGCATTTTATATATTTATTCAACAAATACAGGTACTGAATATTTTAAACATGCTCTATACTCTCCGTTTTTTTATCTTCAAAATGCAGTTTGTTTCATAATTCTAACGTATTTGGTTCCTGTATTATTCACATTTTATATACAGAGTGTGCTAAAATTTAAAAAATAATTCCGGCGCCAAAAGGTTAATAAACTTTTAATTATATTAAGATAAGAGAATTCATGCAGAGAAGTAATAATGTAATCATTTACATTTGAACAAAGGAGCGAAAGAGGAATATTGTGTCATTCCAGATTTGTGGATTATATATATATTATATATATAAATATATATATATGGGGTTATGTATGTATACATGTTTATCACATGACATTTTAACAATAAATTCTTCTTGAAAATATTTATAAATCACACAAATACCACTTTTTATACTGACTATTGTTGGGATACTTCTAAGTCAGAAGTTAAAACTCAGCCTTCTGGGTACACACATATTAATTGAGTCGTCGTTTCGATGCAGATTCACCACTTTCCAAATCGTGACATCATTGCATATGGCTCGTTGTGGATACATATGAGATTAGTGAATCAATTGTCGAGTGGAAATAATATTTCACAATTCTCTGTTACATCTTAAGAAATGTTAAACTGCTTACTAATCTTTGTCCAGGGAGTATTTTCATCGAGAATGTCTCCAAAACTTTGCAACATGTGGGAGAAATTTTTAAAAATTTGTAGTTTGGACTATATACAAATTGCTGCTAGGAGTACTGATCTATTTGACTAGTTTCGATCAAGCGAAGATTATCATAAGAAAAAACTCCACAATCAATTTTATAGGGCTCTGTAGGAACTCTTTTAATGTGTGGTAACCAGTAAACAACGGGATCTGTTGCCCCGTGCAATTTTGCTTAGTCATGTGTCACAGAGAGGAAGAGGGAAACACGCTTCCCAAATAATTCAGAGTAAGTCCATGCGGCAACGTTACATTTAAATAGATAATTAAATATCAAATATGAAAAAGTCCACATTTTTAATGCAGACTACAGTAATTGTTCTATGTACAAAACATGACACAGACCCCATCCTGAAGTTAATGAAAATATTTTACATTCTTACAGCTTATTACTCTCAGTAGGTTTTCATACTACCTTTCCAACTACCCTAACATATCTGAGGAGTGGCCCTGTCGTGCAGGCTTTCCGACTAATGCTTCGTCAACGTCTTTTAATTCTGCCATGCAAGATGCATGCCCTTCCCTTCCTCCCCCCCCCCCCCTTGATTTGATCATTAAAAAAAAAATTATATAAAATGAATAGTGGATATTGCTATTCCGTACCACTTACTGTGCTTATCAACGAAAATTAATTTTCGACAAAAGTATTACAATGCTATAGAAATTTATAAACGAAGAAAAGGAAATGAAATATTATCATGTCTTTAAATTTAAATCATAATTTACAACCACCTGCACTGGTTTAAATCCTTGCTGGATAGAACAGTCTACATTCAACGTCTGTTTGCACACAGCTATTACGCACACCATTAACAGCATTTAAATATAATCTGGGATAAACTGTCTACAATTCTAAAATAAAATATATGAAGAACTTTTAAGTGTGAGTGTGTGAACACGATAATATATTTGTTCTTATGTCTATAGCCACTTATTCTTGTTTTTTTATGAAATGTATGTAATTTACAACGTTTTAACTTCGTGTGTGTGTAAAATCCTTTGTGTCTTCGTCTCCCTGAAGATGTCGAAGACTTGCTGAAACATTTAGGAAAGCTGATATTTACAAGTAACTGGTAATATTTTAATTTTATGTGCACTATTTAGAATATATTTAGTAGTATATGTAATTAATGTAAATAATATTAAATTATTGTAAAACTCCTTTGATTCTACCTGCTTTTTTCAGAGACAGGCAACACGAAAGACGTAGGTCCAATTTTTATACACTTGTAAATATTAATAATAATAATAATAATATATGTTAAACAATTCCGATAAACTGTATCTCTTAGCATTTCGAAAGTGCCTTATGAATCCGGTTAGTAAATTGAATTTTTTGTTGCTTTTGCAAGTGAAATTTGCCAGGTTAGCTTATTAGAGACTGAAGAAAGTCACGAAAAAACGCAGTCGTGGTAACCGATCTTCGAATCGACATAGAAGAGCCCAGCATGGCTCCTCGGCTTATGACCTTGCGCATAACTTTCCTCCATAGCCGAAAGCATGTATTATGGTTTTATTATATTCCGACATGGTTATTTTCCACTGTCCGGGCAAGGCCTAGCTGACAAGGCCGAGTTTCTGCAGGAACCGACTACACATTTGTAATATTCATTGAGATTCAAACAGAGCCTGGCGGTTGGCTGCAGATGTTTCAAATGGAGGTTCTAACCGCCGAATCGGAAACTTCTATCAAAAGTCACTCCTATCAATAAGAAGCTTCAGCTTGCGCAAGCAACGAAACAAAGCTGCTTGGTGTTTCAAGGTGCTTATTTTAGGGTGGAGCTTAGAAATCGTTCGGTCGACGATAGGTGAAAGCAAGGAAATCGGATTAAAGAGCAAAATAAAATAAAAGCAATAACAACGAGAAAATGAAAACTGACAAAAGATAGAAAAGCATTATGAAGAAGACAAAATGAATTGATACTTTATATTAATATTTCGTTCTTTTTCACTGCAGTAACAGAAATTTTGAAAGTGAAAGAATCCTTATTTTATCTAATTTCGCAAACATTTTTTAAAAAAGAACATTGTCATCTGTTTTGCAAAATGTGTACGGCTGGTGCATCAGAAACAGAGACTGGAAGCTTATATAAAGGAACACTGTCACATGGCTCACGTTCGCGTTATTTGAAACACATGTCACAAGCTACAGAGCAGACAGACTTACTGTGTAATTGGAAATAAAACTGACACTTTTCCCTACTGGAAAAGAATTCATTTAAGATTGCCTTTAATTAAATCTGGCATTAATATCTTATTCCAGTGACACAGATACGTAGAGTTAATTGACCCACACATTTTCCACAAAAGTACCGTGGTTTGAATCTTTTGAAAACACGTACTTATTTCATTACTCTAATTACGGAGCTTCCTCTGTCGTCATATTTATGCATTTTCGCTAAACTAAATCAACTCTTCATTCGTATTATTGCGGTGAATTCAGGAGAGCTGTCTTTCAGTTGCCTGCAAGAGGCTACATGGCTCAGTTATAACAGAAATGTGTTATCATATTCGAGTTTACTTGGTTTATTTGAATATGTACAGATAAATGTACATCTTGAAGTAGACCGCGACTACTGTTACACACATGGGCTGCGATTTAATGCTCCACCATGCAACCACAGGTAATTCAAAGCAACATGCATTCTGCACATTCCTACTGCTTCGGGAAGGAACTGTCGCCAAGACAAGCATATCGATATTTCCCAAAACTATTTTTTTTTATGTAATTAACAATTTGATTTCTCCATAACTCCACACTACACTAAACTTAGACAAAAAAACTGAAAATGCCAATAACTTCTCTGTGTAAATAAGAAACAGGGTTTTACGACACCTTTTGACGTAGAAATACAAACACAAATGAATGTCTATAGATCAAGGTCCACAAGACTTTTCTTTCGGTGTAACTTATTGAGGCTGTTAACTTGATGACTGTGAACTTAACAGCAGCCGATAATTTTTATATTTAACGTAAAAAAAGAAAACAAATGTCTTTTAAGGCAGTAATCATTGCGGAAGACTATGGTGTATATGCCTATAATTATGAGTGTAGACTGAATTTTGTTTCTTGTTTTGTATGGGTGTGAAACTTGGTCGTTCCCATTGAGGGAGGAATGTAGGCTGAGGGGGTTTGAGAATAGGGTGCTGAGGAGAATAATTGGACCAAAGAGGGACGAGGTAAAAGGAGAGTGGAGAAAATTACATAACGAAGAACTTAATGATCTATACTCCTCACCCAATTTTATTGGAGTGATCAAATCCAGAAAAATGAAATGGTCGGGGCGTATAGAACGTATTGGGAGAGGAAAGGTGCGTGCACGGCTTTGGTGGGGAAATCTGACGGAAAGAGACCACTTGGAAAACCCAGGAGTAGATGGAAGGATAATATTAAGATGGATCTTCAGGAAGAGGGATGTGGGGGCATGTTTTGGATTGATCTGACTCAGGATAATGACAGTTGGTGGACACTTGTAAAAGTAGTAATGAACCGTCGGGTTCCATAAAATGCAGGGAATTTCTTGACTAGCTGAGAACAGGTTAGCTTCTCTACAAGGACTCTGAACCATAGAATAAGTAAGTAAGTATTTACCAAAGCAACCTCAAGAGTGTACGTAGGTCTTCTCTGTGTCGATCAGTAGAGTCTAGTAAAGTTCCCAGTTATCAGATTTAATAAAAAAAATTTCAGTGAGAGTAGTACTGATGCTTTTAAAAGCAGACTGATCGAATTTAATAATCGACTGACTGTAAATGGTTGGAATACAACATTCTAGAACTTCTTAAAAATAACTATTATTATCACTACTACTAGTGTCACCAAAATTAGTGTTTTGTTAAGACACATCTTCAATTTGCGTCTCATTACAAATCACATTAACTTCATTCGGAGACGAAGCACTCCAAATATCTATATGCTCTACTTTTTACATTCATGGTTCCGTGCATCATTACAATTGTTCCAAAATAATTACCAACAAGATGACACTTATGGACTATCCTTTATTTCACGGTTAGGCGTCCTTTACTCTACATGTTTCGAGCTTCAGGGAGCTCGAAACATGTAGAGTAAAGGACGCCTAACCGTGAAATAAAGGATAGTCCATAAGTGTCATCTTGTTGGTGTTTATTTTGGAACTATATGCTCTACATTTTATCTTGCGATCAGCATATATTTCTACGCCGCATGGCAGACACATATTTGATTGTCTTAATTACTGCACTCATCCTTCGTAAGATCCAGTCAGCCAGTGGTCTGATTAAACACCGTGCAGACATAGCCCCCTCACGTACCGGTGACACATCTTAGAGGAAAATCTCATTATTGCACTTACTCATGTGGTGTTTGCTGCCATTACATTGTTGACACTAACAACTGGTCTAAATCAGAGTCCATATATTAATGGCGACGTTTCTGAACACATCTTTTGCAAATGAAACTTCCCGACAAATTTTAATGCAATCCCATTAATGTGTTTATCTTCTTTTCATTTGTGTAGAAGTGCATCAAATATCCACGGAACACACATTTAACTCGGATGGCATATAACTGAATTTACATGACTTAAATATGAATATTTAATAGGAAAAAATGAGAGAGAGGATTATTAGCTGACACAAAATATTTTTATGTTTATTGAACAAATAATAAAAATTAAACGTATGTATTTTATCCCCACATCAGTAATACATAATATGAAACAAAAACTCAAATGTGACAGTTGCTACTTTTAAGTACTTTTTTATCTAAAGGGAAACAAAGTTTAACCCATCCCTTGCCACTCACCTCGAAAATAAAAGGATAGTAAAAATATCAAATGTTTTAGAACTAATTCCTGGGAAGACGCCCAGTCGAAACATTCCTCAAAATTTGAAAAGCAGAAATTTTTGTGTCAAATACCGAGTTATTCAGTGTTAATAAAAATCCAACCAGATGCAACAATATGCAGATATTTATTTACTGCAAAGTCACTCTACATGTTTCGGGTGTCACAACACCCATCATCAGGAGTACTAAAAACTGTAACCGCATCCTCCGGTATAGGTCATAATACTGGTGCAGCTACTTCCCTCCAACGTGGCCAGATCTGGCAACATTGGAGGGAAGTAGCTGTACCAGTATTATGACCTGTACCGAAG
>Ga0131853_10016619_pt1 | contig 13415 bp, 12 predicted proteins | sample TergutLab28metaG_FD_92764 | JGI IMG/M metagenome (GOLD analysis project Ga0131853, IMG submission 92764) | Labiotermes labralis P1 segment gut microbial communities from Petit-Saut dam, French Guiana - Lab288 P1 (version 2) (version 2) | ecosystem: Host-associated > Arthropoda: Insects >...
AGACTAGGAAGTGGCAAACGCCGCGAACCCTTGTGGTTCGCAAGTTTGACACTGACGACGTATGGCGGAAAAATCACCGAAAATACGCCGGAATGGGGTTTTCAAACACGCCCTAAGAACCTGTACTCAATAATTTAATGCCGCATTGGCATTAAATTATTGAGTACAGGTTCTTGGTGGAAGTGTCGGGTAGATGGTCAGCTCGAAACCATCGGGCGGCGTGCGCCCGCGGCCGGCGTGGTGCTTTACATAGACCACCTTCGCCAGCACGGACTTCATCAGGTCGTTCTTGGCCTGTGCCGTAGTGAGAGCGCGGTAGGTCTCGATGATTCCCGCGGTCTGCGGCATTAACGCGGCACGGCCGGCCTTGCGTGGATCTTCGGGCGGCGGGAGGGTCTCCATGGCGTTCCGCTCCCCTTCGGCGGCGGTTATGCGGCTCGACACATCCGCCATACGCGCGGCGAATGTTTCCGCGTCATACACGCCTTGCTCCAGCAGGTCGTGCGCCCTGCCCTGCTGCTTGCGCAGGGTTGCAATTTCGGCCGTCAGCCGCTCGGCGGCCTTGCGCCGCATCTCTGTCCGGCAAGCGGCCTCGCCGGCGTGTCCGCGCGAAGTGTCCTCACCGAAACGCAGCTCGTAGCCGCCCAGCCAGCCCTCCAGGGTTTCCAGCAGCTTGGCCTCTACTCTGTCCAGACCCGCGCTTACGTTCCCGCACTCCGGCACGGCGCACATCAGGGTATCGGGGTAGTTCCGCCGCTTGTGCGGCCGGCGCACCATACTGCGCCCGCACATTCCGCAGAAAACCAGCCCGCCCAAGGGGTTCTTCACGCCTTCCCCGTGTGCGATAGGGCGCGGGGGGTTCTTCGTCATAACCTCCTGCGCGGCGGCGAACACGGCTTCGTCAACTATGCCGTCGTGCAAGCCGTCGACTACGATGCAGTGCGGCGCGTCGGTTCGCGGGCGTGCCGTCCTTATCTCGCCGCCCACCATACGCTTGACCGTGGGCCGCCGGTTCCAGCGCAGCTTGCCGATGTACACCGGGTTGAGAAGTATGTCTCGCACAGACGCGCCCACCCACAGCCCGCCCTTCTTGGCGGCTATGCCCAAGCCGTTCAAGCGCGCGGCGACAAGCCCTACGCCCAGACGCTTGCAGCTTCCGTCAGGCTGCACCTCGCCCGCGGTATACAGCTCGAAAATCAGGCGCACAACCTCGGCCTGTTCGGGAACAGGCTCCAGCGTCCAGCCCCTGCACGCCTCCAGCCGTTTGCGCGCATAACCGTAGGGCGGCCGGTTGGCGACGTACTTGCCTTCCTTCACAGACGCAAGCCGCCCGCGCTGCATACGCCGGTTAATGATCTTGTACTCCCTGCGCGACATAAAGAGCGAATACTCGAAGTATTCCTCGTCGAACTCATCCCGCGGGTCGAAGGTTTTCAGCGGCGTTACGATACGCGTCTGCGAATATTGGAAGGTCTTGGCCACGGTTCCCTGGTCCGAGGTGTCTCCCCGGGCCAGCCGCTCCACCTCCATCACAAGCACGCCCGCCCACACGCCCGTCTCCACATCTGCCAGGAGCCCCTGCATCTGCGGCCGCGCGGAAATGGTCTCGCCGGACACAACCTCTTCGTACACCTTGGTAATACAAAGGTTCCGGCTTCGTGCCAGCTCTGTCAGAGCCTTCCTGTGCCGCGCCAGCGTCTCCCCTTCGCCCCGCGATTCCGCCTCGTTGTCCTGCCGGGACTTGCGCAGGTACATGCAATACTGCTCCATGCCATCACCCCTCGTACCTCCGTAAGAGGCCTTACGGAAACAGCATATTATCCTCCGCCGCCCTGTATGCGCGGTAATTCTCACGGCCGCCGTAGAAATAGTCGGCGTGTGAGACCGGCCGGCGTTTGTGCGGGAAGTATTGGTCGAGATAGGGCGTGAACCGGCTGATGATGCTGTCGTCCAGGTGTGTCGGCTCGTAGGCCTTCTGCGCCATCTGCCCCATCTTCACACGGGCGGCCGCCGCGCTTACGTCGAATATGCGCGAGAACAGGCCGGAGTCCGCCGCATAACCACGCCTGCCAAGCTCCGTTATAATCGCGCCCGGCATGAGGAACTGCGACGCAAAGGCGTTGGCCTCCGCTTCCTCCCGCTGTGCGTTGCGCGTGTGGCTCAGCACAATATGCCCGACTTCATGCAGCATCGTAAAGCGCAGCCTTTGCGAATACTGCTCCGCGTTGTAGAGTATCAGAGCGCGCGAACCCGCTAAACCCGTCACGCAGTAACCGTCCAACAAGCGGCCGCCCAGCGAAATTTCGCCGAAGCTCACGCCCGTGCGCCGACAGAACTCTTCGTAGCTGCACACCGTGATGCTCTGTTCCGACGGCGTAAGGAAGGTGCTGCTCTTGACAGGCAGCGAACCCGCCTTCAGCCGCAGAATCTCATTGTACGCCAACAGCGTGGCAAGCGCCAGCCGCGGCGCTCCCCGGGCAGACCTACCCTTTGTCCCCATTCTGCCCTCGGCTTGCCATGAACTTATCGAAGTTTTCGTTAATCAGCCGGTACAGCTCGTCGGCGTCCTCCTTCGGCAAGTTTCCCTGGATCCGCGCCACAACCTTCACGTCGTCCTTTGCGAACTGCTGGAAAGGCTCGTTCCGCTCATCCGTTCTGCACATCAAGTAGTCCGGCGTAACGTCGAAGAAGTCCGCAATTATGTTTACCTCCAACACCGTAGGCGTTGACTTGCCCTTCTTCCACTCCGTTATCTTCCCGCGATACCCGTTAAGCAGCCCCTCGATAAACGACTGCTTAACCCCGCGCTCCTCCATCAGCATCGAAATACGATCCACCATCGTCTCGTTTCCGTTGTCCATTCTATCACCATGCCTTGTTATTAGACCTCTTTCGAAACTAGACGATACCGGATTTGCGGATCAGTTTTGCGCAAGGCTGGGAGCTGACGCCGCCGCGAACCCACAGGGTTCGCTGGAAGGAGGCGACAACGCATTGCGTGAAACTGACCGCAAAGATGGTGTCGGCTAGTTTCGAAAGAGGTCTCTTAATCCGATCCAACGCTACTCCACCAGCATAACACTATTTCCCGGAGCGGTCAACCACCCTTTTGCTTCAACTATACAGCTGGCGCGTAAGCATCAGTGCGGCGGCTACGCCTACGAAGTTGGCGAAGAGTGCGCCGGCGAGGGTGTAGCGTGTCTTGGTCACTTTCACAGCCATGAAGTAGACGCTCATGGTGTAGAACACGGTTTCTGTGGAGGACATCATGACGGAGACAAAGCGGCCTATGAAGGAGTCCGGGCCGTGGTTCTCGAATATGTCGATCAGCAGGCCCGTGGCGGCTGATGATGATATCAGGCGTGTGAGTACCAGCGGCAGGGTTTCCTCCGGGAAGTCCAGCCGGCGGGCGAACGGCTCCGCCAGCCACACCAACAGGTCCAGCGCGCCCGAAGCCCGCATCACGCCAACGGCGACCAGCAGGCCGATGATGGTCGGCATGATGTTCAGCACGGTGGTGAAGCCGTCACGCGCGCCCTCTACGAAGTGGTCGAAAACCTTCACACGGTTCATCAGGCCGTACAGAATTATGCACACAAACATCGCGGGTATGATGAAGTCGGATATGTAGAGCAGCACCCTCATGCGCTATCAGCCCGCCTTTCGCAGACCTTCGCGAAGATCACCGCGATGATCGTTGTGGCGATAGTAACCAGTATCCCCGGGGCGATGATCTCGGACGGGTTTGCCGAACCGTACTGCGCGCGAAAGGCGATAACATTCACGGTGACAAGCTGCAAAGACGACATGTTGATGATCATGAACATGCACATGGAATTGCTGGCGCGTGTTTTGTCTGGGCAGAGCTTCTGCATCTCCTGCATGGCCTTGATGCCCGCGGGCGTGGCCGCCCAGCCAAGGCCAAGGATGTTGGCCATGAAGTTTGTGGAAATGTATTCCATAGCGCGGCCGCCGCGCGGCAATTCCGGGAACAGAAAAGAGAGCAGGGGCGTCATCCTTTTCGCAAGACCTGCCACCAGCCCTGATTTTTCCGCAATTGCCATCAGCCCCGTCCACATAGCGATTATGCCAAGCAGGGTTATACACAGGTTGACGGCGGTCCGTGCCGATTCCAGCGCGGCCTGCGTCACCTCTGGAATGTTGCCCGTAAACGCCGCCACCACAATCCCCAGCAGTATCATGCCCGCCCACAGATAGTTAAGCATACCATCCCCCCTGTGTCCAATATATGGGATGGCCTACTCAAATATACGCGCGGGCGGGCATTCGGGGGCGTAGTTTAGTCGCAGACGATCTTGCCGTCCACGAAGCTGCAGCTTTGGCCGTAGACCGTTACGCCGCTGTCGCCTTCACCCCTGGCAAGGCGTTCGAAGGACTTGCGCAGTTCCTCCACAGGCAGCGCGCCCGATACGGCGTGGGTCTCGTCTACGATAAGGGTCGGCACGCTGTCGATCCCATACTTGCGCACAAGCTCGAAGTCTTGGCGTATCTTCGCGACGGTGGCGGGGTCGTCCATCTGCCGCTTCCAGGCTTCGAAGTCCGGCACTACGGCGCGGGCGTTTTTCTCGATAACTTCCATGTCCGACACGTCCTCCGAACGCATGAAGATGGCCTTCTGCAATTCGTCGAACAGATCCCAGTAGACGCCCATGCCGCCGACAATACCCGCAGCCTTGGTGGCCCGCAACGAGTTTTGCGAAGTGGGAAACTCGAAGCTGCCGGCCAACATGCCGTCGATGTTGAAGCGGCGCAGGGGGTCTACGTCGTTGGCGTGTTTCCAGTGCGATACGATGTCGGCCTTCGCCTTCTCCATCGTGCCGAAGGACTCCAGCAGCTCTTCCTTATCCCATGCCAGCGCGAATGAACGATGCACGATCTCAAGCTCCGGCATCTCCGCCGCAATTTGGCGCATCTTGTAGGACATCGGGAAGCAGAAGCTGCATATTGTATCGTGGAAAAATTCTATCTTCATAATCGGTCTCCTCATACATTAGATACTACCAGCAGATACTACACTTCGATATATTAGCATATACTAACTATACGCGAATTAGCTGGGTTTGTCAAGGAAAGTTAAGTTTGTGTCATGGGAACCTACGGTTGTTGGTGCGTGATTTGGGCGAATGTGGTATACTATGGGCATACGCTGAACAAGTCTGTGTTACGGAGTGATATAGTGGACAAGGACAGATCCGCCATAACGCGGATGAAGGAGCTGGTGGACATCCTGGGTGCCGCCGGCAGGGCTTATTATCAGGACGACAGCTCGGTGATGACAGATTACCAATACGACGCGCTGGCGCAGGAGCTTGCCGCGCTTGAAGCGCAGACGGGGGTGGTGCTGGCGGCCAGCCCAAGCGTTAACGTGGGCTACAGCGTGCAGAGTGCGCTGGAGAAGGTGCCGCACGACCAGCCCCTGCTGTCGCTGGACAAAACCAAGGACGTGGGCAGGCTCGCGGCCTTCATGGGTGCGCACAAGTGCTTGCTGTCGTGGAAGCTGGACGGGCTGACCGTTGTGGCCAACTATGTTGGCGGCGAGCCGGTTATGGCCTTAACACGCGGCAACGGCCTTGTGGGCGAGAACATCACCCACAACGCCCTGGTGTTCCGCAACATACCGCGCAGGATATCCAACACGGCTCCCCTTAGCATACGCGGCGAGGCCGTGATCACCTTCGCCGACTTCGAGCGCGTAAACCGCGGGCAGGACGACGCAGACAAGTACAAGAACCCGCGCAACCTCACAAGCGGCAGTGTGCGCCAGCTTAACAGCGAAATCGCCGCGCGAAGGGGCATCATGTTCTATGCCTTCGCGCTAACAGGCGGCGGGCTTGAGACGGATTCAAAGGAGGAGCAGCTCAAGCTTCTGGAGACGCTGGGCTTCGACGTCACGCCCTATGCCGTGGTGTCTGCCGATACTGTCGAAGACGCTGTGGAAGAGTTCCGGCAAGCCGCGGGCGGCCTGCCCTACGCCACCGACGGCCTTGTGGCCACCTACGACAGCATCGCGTTTTCCCGCTCACTCGGCCAAACCTCCAAGTTCCCCCACGATTCCATAGCCTTCAAGTGGGCGGACGAAGCCGCGCAGACTACGCTTACCGAGGTGTCGTGGGGTACGTCGCGCACGGGGCTGATAAACCCTGTGGCCGTATTCGAGCCGGTGGAGCTTGAAGGTTCCACCGTGCGCCAGGCAAGCCTGCACAACATCAGCATCATCGAAGCTCTGGAGCTTGGTTTGGGCGACACGATCACGGTGTACAAGGCAAACATGATCATCCCCCAGGTGGGCGACAACCTGACGAGATCCGGCGGGCTGCCCATTCCCGCAAGCTGCCCCGTGTGCGAAACCGCCGCACAGATCCGGGACGAACACGGCATCAAGACACTGTTCTGCCCGAACCTCGACTGCCGTTCGCGGCTTGTCCGCGCTCTTGCGCACTATGTCTCGCGGGACGCGGCAAACATCGAGGGGCTGTCGGAGGCGAGTATCGAGAAGTTCGTGGAAGCCGGCTTCCTGCAAAGCTACGCCGACATCTACCGGCTGAAGGACTTCGAGGCGCAGATCACCGCCATGGACGGCTTCGGCAAGAAGTCCTTCGACAAGCTGGCCGCCTCCGTGGAGAAATCCCGGACGATGGAGCTTGCAAGCTTCATCAACGCCCTTGGCATCCCGCAGATTGGCGCGGAGAACGCGAAACAGCTGGCCGCCAACCTTGGCACGCCGCAGGCCATCGTCTCCGCAACTGCCGAGGAACTCGTCAGCATTCCGGGCTTCGGCGAGAAAATCGCGTTGTCCGTAACCGCCTACTTCGCGGATCCGCTTAATTTAGAGCTGCTGCACCAAACCCTGCCCCTGCTGAACCTAACCGAGCCGGTGCAGCCGCCCGCGGACGGCAAGTACTCCGGCCTAAACTTCGTGATAACGGGCAGCATCAACAACTACGCGAACCGCAAGCAGCTGCAAGCTCACATCGAGGCGCACGGAGGAAGGGTGGCCTCCGCCGTAAGCAAGGCCACCACACACTTGATAAACAACGACAGCGCATCCGCGTCGGCAAAGAACAAGAAGGCGCGGGAACTGGGCGTAAGCGTCATCACCGAAGCTGAATTCGAGTTACTCTAACGAGTTTCCAGCGCGGCACCCATGTAGAAGTGCCGGAGTATGTCGGCGAAACCCGCGCCGGCTTCCGTCATGCCACGCACCCCGGCATGGCTCATGCCCGCGCCGTGGCCGGATCCGCCGCCGTAGAAGCGCACGCTGGCCAGGCTTCCGTCGTCCCGCGTCATTCGCATGATCGAGTAGAACGCGCTGGGCATCATGCCGTGGTTCACGGCTGTGGAGCCGTCGCGGCGGTGTACGATTATGTCGCGCCCGCCCGGCAGGAACGGGCGTGCCTGGATGAGGCTGCGGATATTAAATTCCGTCTGCACAAGGATGGTGGCGCGGCTGCCCTCTAAGCGCATTTCCATGATGTTGCCGCCTTCGCCGCGCTGTGTCACCTCCAGGTTTACGAGGTCGCCGATGCTCTCGATGGGCGCGGAGGCGAAGCTGCCGTCCGGCCGGAGAGTTCGTATCAGCGCGGGGTTTGCGTTGTACCGCGCGGCAAGGTTGGCGTTAACCGACGCGGCGATCTCCTGCGCCGTCAGCTCTGTGTTCCAGCGGAACCAAGGGTGGTGCATGTCCAGCGCGCGCACGCCCATGTCTTGGAAGAAGGCGCGGGCGTTCTCTTCGACGCGCATGTCGATGGGCGGCCCGTCGTGCTGGCGCACAGAACGAAGATACGACGGCGTGTGCGAAGGAAACTCCGTGCCGCGCGCCCACACCTCCCCGCTGTTGGCCGTATGCCCGCTGGAAACGGAGAAGTAGTTGGCCGAAACCGGCCTGTCGTCATACACAAGGAACATGCCGCTCGTTGCGTTCACAGCCGCTATGGAGAGCGGCGTTTTTGCGATGTTGTTGTAAACCTGACTGTTCACCGAATCGCAGACGTTCGCGCCGATTGCGGCGAAGCGGTTTGCGAAGAGCTGGTTGTACGCGTAGCTCCGCGCGGTGATGGCCTGCACCTTGGCGGCTTGTTCGCCGAAGTATGTGGGCATCTCCGACGGCACCACGCCCCAGAGATACTCGTCCATGCCAAGCTCGTTAATCACGTGGAAGCCGCCCTCCGTCCGCGCCACTTCGAGAACACCCAAGAAGCTCGGGTGTACGCCGCCGTGGCGTGTGACGGACATTATCTGCAACATGCCGCCGGGCGCGTTCGGCCGTATGAACAGCCTGTCCGTATCGTCGAACATGTCCGCGCTGATGCTGAACTGCTCGTATGCCGCAAAGCTGCGCGTGCCGCGTCCGCCGTCCAGAGTTGCCCCGGACGCGGAGCGCAAACTCACACCGGAGTGTACCGCGCCGCCAAAGCCGCTGGTGCTGATGGCCACGCGGACGCTCTCTCCGCTTGGCCAATCGCGGATGTGCGCCGCCGCAAGGGTTCCGTCGCCGTCCACATAGAAGTCCGCCTGATCCATGCCCACGTGCAGCTGTGACAGGCTCACGGCCTCCGGTGTGCCGTCGGCCGTTGAAATCACCACGGGTTCGCCGCTGATGGTGATGTTGCCGTGTCCGGGAAGCTCCAGCACGTTGCCCGTCCTTCGCAGGATCCTCCCGCTAAGACGCTGCCCGGGTGATTCCGCCCGCCAAACCCGCCCGCCGCGCAGGGTGATGTGCGCAAGGCCGCCTTCGGCCACGCCGCCGTCCACCTGCGCCGAAGTCTCGATCTCATAGCTGTGCGCCGCTCCGCCTATATATGCCGTAAGGATAGTACTTCCAAAATTTACCATATATGCAAATTGCAGCACAGGTTCGCGCGTTGCCACTTCCAGCACTGCCAAGAGCTCGTCCGCCGCGACCAGTACGGATATCTGCGAATGTATGTACGCGCCAAGATCCAGCCCGGCGTGGCTGAAACGCCCGGCGTCCGTGAGGCTCTCCCACTGCGTAAGGCGCGGGTCGCTCTGCCATGTGGCCAGCACGACCACGCTATCGCGCGTGATGCCGAATGTGTCCTGCCTGCGCTGGATCCCCTGGGCGATAAACCGGCCGTAGAGGTCACTCCACAGCGCGTAGGACACGGGCAGATCGCGGTTGCTGTCGTCCACCCGGAAGCGGATGTTGTTGGCCGCGTCCACCGCGTCCAGCAGCTCCTGCGCCTCCCCCAGCGTCAGATAATCACCCGGGCGAAACGCCGCCGCGTCCGAAACATCATAACCCGCGTGGCGCAAGGCGTTCACATACTTGCCGTACCAATTGTCCCCCGCCTCGCCCGACAGCACGTTCGGCAGCGCCTCCAGCTCGTCCGGCTCGAAGCTTGCCCGCGCAAGCATCCTGGCCGCAAGCGCGCGCCGCACCGCCAGGCCGTCCCCGTGCGCCGATTCGCCGCCGTCCCCGCCAAACGGCGCGAACACCTCAAGCGTTTGAACATCCTCAACATGCGGCAGCCCATCAGGCTCCGCCGCCGAACACCCCGCCGCCACCATCACCATCAACATCAACGCAACAAGCTTGGCCACACAGACCCCTCCTCATATGTTCTACAACCAAGCTATGCACCGTTATGCCTATGTAGAACTATCAGTACCGCGGAGCCTAAATCTCAATGTCAATAACAGCCCTCTCGTCCGCGTCCTCGTCATCTTCGTGTTGGCGGCGATACTTCGGCAGTTGGCTTTCTTGCAGCTTGGCAGCTTCGTTGTAGATGCCGGTGACGGTGTGGAGGACGGCGGCGTTTGTCCGGGCTATGCCGGTGGTCAGCTTGTTTAGCTGTTGGTTTCTGTAGTCCGTTGGGTCGCCGTAGCCGTCCTGTATTGATTCCGCAAGCAATACGCCATCCGGGCCGGTGCCTCGCATTACGTAGTTGCTGTTCTCGCTTTCCATAGCCTGCCTTATCTGCACGGAACTCCGGGACAGCGCGGCGCGGGTCTGCCGCAAGACGTTCAGCTTGTCCTTGCCAACGGCTATCTGTGTCAGGCTTATTACGGTTTCGCGCTCCCTTGCCTCTTCCTCCTCCTGCGGGTCGGAGTGGACAGCGTTTTGTTCGGGCAAGTTTTCGCGCACCTGTGTGCCTTCTTCGAGCAGTTCCTTCTGACGCTGCATCTCGCGTTCGGCCGCCATAAGCTCCCTCTCCGCGCGGTTGTCGAAAATCCGCTTGATCCGGTCCGTCAGGCTCTCCACCATAACCTTCTTAACGTCGTCCTCCATGTCAGAATTGTTGACCTTCTGTATACGCTCCTGCAACATGCCGATCTGCTCGTACTCCCTCGCGCGAATCTGCATCTCGCGCTTCTTCTCCTGCACGCGCTCCTGCACAATGCTGTCGCGGCGCGAAACATTCCTGCCGGAACGCCCGGACCCGCCCAACGCCCGTTTACCCAACACGCCGGCGCCAATTGCCACATTTGACGATGAAATATTCACGATACACCACCTTATGTAAGTTATACTAAATACACATCTGCTGCCGGCTGTTGTAGAGCGTGCGATAGCCGAAGAAGAGCGAGAAAAACACAGCCAGACAGGTGACGGCGCAGATCGCGATTATGATGGCGATCTGGTACATGATGGCCGTCATGGGCAGGGTGCCGGAGAGGATCTGGCCGGTCATCATGCCTGGCAGGGAGATGATGCCCATGCCGATCATGGAGTTGAGAGTGGGCAGCAGGGCGGTTTCCAGAGCTTGGTTCACGAAGGGCAGGAGGATCTTCTGCGGGGTCGCGCCGATGTTCTGCAAGTTCTCGATGAGGACGCGCTGGGTGCGGATGTTTTCGTTGAACACGCGCAGGCCAAGGCCCACGCCCGTCATGGCGTTGCCGATGATCATGCCGCTGATGGGGATGGTGTACTGCGGGTTGAACAGGCTTACGCCCACCACGGCAAGGATGAAGAATGCCACGATGGTCAGCCCCGTGCCGGCCAGGGACGCGGCCACAATGATCTTGAACCGCTTGTTAATGCCCTTGTTGCGCGAAAGCACGGTATATACGGCGAAGCACGTCATCAGCGCGAGATAGGCCACGGTAAACAGCGGGTGGGGATTCTGCAGTATGTATGTCAGCACCAGCCCCGCCAGGGCGAGCTGCACGGTCATGCGCAGGCTGGCCGTGAAGAGCAGCTTGGTCCGGTTGATGCGGCACTTCTTCATGATGAGCAATACAATTATCAGCAGGAGGTAGATCAGCCCAAACTGCCATATGTTCATGGCGACAACTTCGTTCATGCCTGTGCCCTCCCGGCTGTAATGGTTTGTAAACAAACCCCTAGGGTGATGATATCGTCGGCATAAGCCTGCACCAAGGCCGCGTTGTGCGAAACGACGATCAGCGTTATCCCGTGTTCGGCGCAGAAAATCTTGATGTTCGACAGCATCTTGTTTGCGGTTGTGTCGTCCAGCGCGCTTGTGGGTTCGTCCATCATCAGCACCTTGGGGCGCAATGACAGGCAGATGGCCGTGAACACGCGCTGGCGTTCGCCCCCGGACATTGTGTGGCAGGGCGTGTTGCCCGGCATGTCGAAGGCGCAGACCCCTAGGTATGGGCGGATCTGCTCCGGCGTGGGCGCGGGCAGGTCGCGGTAGCCGTAGTACTTGGCGAAGTTCTCGTCCACATCTGTGTCGAACAGGTAGGACGCTTGCGAACACAGCAGAACCTCGCGGCGCAAGCCCACGGGGTCATAGTCCGCGACGGGCTTGCCCCTGTACGTAATCTCACCCGCATCGGGAGAGGTCACGCCGCTTATCAGCCGCAGCAAGCTGCTCTTGCCGCACCCGCTCTCGCCTGATATGAAGGTGGCGCGCCCCTCCTCTATGTCAATATCCGGATACTGCACAATACCCTTGAAGCAAACATTCCTCGCGGAGAACAGCGGCATCTGTAAATTCATCCCTTCGCATATGGTTTACGGATATCATATACCTTTGCGGGCGAATTGTAAAGGGAATATCTCGGCGTAGAGCGCGTCCAGCTTCTTGAAGTCCATCGCCTCGGCGTATATCGCCTCGATCTCGGCGTGGACGGCCTTGGAGGCACTCATTTGCGCAGAAGTTTCGCGTACCATGCCCTGCATGGCGGGCAGATTGGGCTGTGTGCGGATCCGCGCCGGCAGACCTATACAGCTTCGCATGTCGATGACGCTGTCCGGCTGCAGCCCGTGGTCGATCAGCCCGTCGAGCCTCACAAACACCGTGTCGGACACACGCAGGCACTCGTGCCTGTCCGGCGCGGCTGGGTTGCGGAAGCTTTCGGTGTCCAGCCCCCGCGCGTTTGCCGCAAGCTGCAAGCGTGCCAACAGCTCGGCCGTGCCGGCTCCGAACTCGGAGACAATGCCGTGGACTGTGTTTCCCGCGAAGCATCTGCCCGCGAAGCTCACCGGCCCCTCGGGCGTGACCGCGCTTACGAACAGCTTGCGATCCGAACCTTCGCGCCCGGCGGCTGTTCCCGCGGCCACACGCTCCGTCCACTTGCCCAGCAAGGCCTCCAACTCCGCACGCTTCAGCCCCGCCTCGAAAAAAGCCTCTTCCGACGCGACAACGCAGCCAAGCGCGGCAAAACAGCCCGCCGCCCTTGCGTTTTGCAGCTTCTTCTCCTGCGCCAGCTCTGCGAGAACATGCTTCCGCGCGGCGACCTTCTCCACGTCCAGGAACTGTGCAAAGTCGATGATGCGGTCCACGCCGCCAGGTAAAAACGGATCCCGCGAGTGCGGCGCGGTTGCGTCCATCACGCACAGCCCAAGCTCGGCGCAGGCCACCGCGTCAAGGCTTGCCGGGTCGTTCGAGCAATGGAACATCTCCACATCAAACCCGGCCGCCTCCAGGTCCGCGGCCACCCTCTTCATAAACGTACTCTTGCCGGAACCGGACGAACCCTTGATGTAGTATCGCGCCTTCGCCCTCTCCGGCGGCAAAATGCTGTCGAAAAAATCTATGAACCCCACGGGGCTTAGCGCGCCCGCAAACATATGCCGTACCATGTTACACATCCCTTCGGAAACCACATTAGACCTCTTTCGAAACCGGCAAATGCCGGATTTGCGCGGCAGTTTTTCGCAAGGCTAGGAGCTGACGACGCCGCGAACCCACAGGGTTCGCAAGAAGGAATCGACGACGCATTGCGGAAAACTGACCGCAAAGATGGCGTTTGACAGTTTCGAAAGACATGGCAAACGCATGAAGAAATATATCAGATAACAATGCAAACTGCCACACCGCGGAAGGGTTCGGGAAACGAAGCGTTTCCCGACCGGAATCATTTGCGGCGGCGTGTACGCCGCAAATGCGAACCTTGACCGCCTTTGTGGTCAAGGTTCTTTCGCACAGTAGCTCGCGAAAATCCCGCTCTTGGATTTTCGCGAA
>Ga0131853_10016620_pt1 | contig 13415 bp, 4 predicted proteins | sample TergutLab28metaG_FD_92764 | JGI IMG/M metagenome (GOLD analysis project Ga0131853, IMG submission 92764) | Labiotermes labralis P1 segment gut microbial communities from Petit-Saut dam, French Guiana - Lab288 P1 (version 2) (version 2) | ecosystem: Host-associated > Arthropoda: Insects >...
CCTAGCCGAACCGCACCCTAACTCCAACACACAGCAATCCAAGAACAATACAGCCAATGTGGTAGTTCAACAACATAGTCGCAAACTCCTGAAGATGGACATATTAATGCCCGAAACATGTTGCGTATCTAAGAAGTAAAGTAAATAAAACAACTGACATCTAGTTGGTTTTTTTTATTCTTCAAGTCATTTAATATATTCTGTTGTTTAAAAGGTACAGCAGTCCGTTTACAGGACCGGTGAGGCCCAGACGGTTCCAGGAAGTTCCCAGATTTTGTGACAACGGCACAGGATGGTGGTAGGTTTTCAGCCTTACGCACCGGCCAACTTTACCCCCAGGAAATACTCCTGGTACTCATTTCTGTTAGAGGCTGACACGACTCCAGGAACATAGTGCGATCGGAAGGATTTTATGTCAATAAAAAATCCAATGACACTAGCTGGGATCGAACCAGCGAACTTCCGATTTGTAGCACAACACCTTAACCACTGTGCTACCGCGGTCCCCCATTCTGTTGTTTAGATATGAAAAAAACTTGTGTGCAATCCAGATTAAGAACGTAGATGTATTTATTATTAAAATAGTATAGGCTATGTAATGCTATTTTAAACACGGCTATACTTTGATGCTACTGTTTAGGGGAATGTTACAGTCGTGAAATAATAGAATTTGCTATTTTTTTTAGTACCAATGCCATACAAAGATATGCCCTGTTTTCATTAATATACACATAACTGATATTGTTTAATATGTAACAATAAACAGTAAACATGACGGATATCAGTAGGACATGCAGAATAATTAAAATTCTTACGCCTGGAATTTCAGCAGTGTATATTATATGAATAGACGTATATTGTAAACAGGCGCAAACCTACGTTTAAACAGTGTCACGTGTGTTATTAGTAAGTACATTTCTTAATATGCATTGTTTACATAGAAATTTAATAAGAGTTATGGACAATTACATAATAATAACAAAACATCTTGTGATTCTTAATCTTTAAAGTACTCTATAATAAGGATATCAATTATACCCAAAGATTTGTTGCAATGTTCAGAAAAACATGCCATCAGGTCCTATGCTGTTCCGGATAAATCCATTCCACCCTCGTGCTATTTATTTACCACAAATTAATTACGAGTATTAAATGCCCATATACCCCCAATACCTTGAAGTTGATCCTTCCGGTTTCCAGATTATTTTTGTGGTTGTATCGATTGATGTTTGTAAAAATTAATTTTGGAATTATTTAGATTGACTGGAAAGAATCGGGCGCGAAATGAAGCATAAAAGCTTTAGACTTGAATTTCGCGTAGGGAATAAGGTATGGATTGTGATAGTGTGGACATACACAGAGAAAAGAATGAAGCAGTGGACACAATAGCTGATTCTTTGAACACCATCTGGAAGACATGGAAGGGAGAGATCGAAAACATGATAGCTAGAAAGTAAGCACACTACTTCATAATTGTATTTTTCTTTGCTTAACTTAATGTTCGCCACTTTATTAGAGAAAATAACGGAAGTTACATTGGTACAGTAAAGTAGTAAACTTCATATTAAAGTGTCTTCTATAAACATTTGAGAGTTACCAGTGTTTTTCAGTCCAGTTTGACAAACATTTGGGGCACGCAAATATTCTTTCTCTAATCTTATGCGTATTGGACCGTGCATCATCTTGATATTTGAATAAAAGTAGACCAACTTGATGACACTTGCTTTATTATGTCAATTTACTGCTCAACATGTTTCGGATGTTAATACATCCATCTTCAGGATCTTGCGACTACTTGGTGCGTTATTGTGTAGGCTGTAATGTGCTGACTTGAGGCGTGTTGGTGTTATGTAGCGGGATTGGCTGTTGGTGATGTGGTATCCGAGTGCAGGCTGAACCACAGAGAACAGAGTGGTTCAGCCTGCACTCGGATACCACATCACCAACAGCCAATCCCGCTACATAACACCAACACGCCTCAAGTCAGCCTACACAACATCGCAACAAGTAGTCGCAAGCTCCTGAAGATGGATGTATTAACATCCGAAACATGCTGAGCAGTAAATTGACATAATAAAGCTAGTGTCATCAAGTTGGTCTACCTTTATTTAAATATTCTTTCTCAACTTTTCAGGTAGCGGCTATGAGCCTCTTCCAGATTTAGTTCTGCGAGATTACGGGATGTTCGAATTTACATTTTTCCACTTCGGCTATAATTAGAATTACGTGGTTGCAATCTTGATGGAAAACGTTCCTGTGTGCTTCATCAGTTCTTAATATTATGGCCATACACAATCTAACATAAATATTAATAGTTGTGTTAGATAGTATATATCAATTATGTTAGTGAAATATTTGGTTATTTTACGACGCTATTGGTATCTCAATCTATGCTGCACAGAACCGAGATATTTTTTTATCACAAATCTTTAAAAACACAAGGTGACCCAGAGGACGTTTAACGGAAAATGTTCTTTGGCGGTACAGAATTATGTCAGGCAGTGCGCTAAAAGGTTTTACAGCCTTGTGAGTTGTACCTTGAACATGGAGGATCTCATTTCGGACAATTAAAAAAAAAATTGACAGTAATGGAGCAATTTACTACGTGTGTTGTACTTTACTAAATGGTTAACTAACTTTTGGGCCACACTGTGTTATTGCCAAGCACAAACTTTCTGTGATTGCACTCAGTTGTAACATAGAGTATGTATGTTCCAAAATGAATTATGATACCTCAATTATTGAGCATACAAAATATAAATGTTCTGACTCTTCTTCCTCCTTCCTAGTGAAGTGACATAGAATCCCCGAATATTCCATACTTGTCTTAATGTTTACGGTAGCCACAATTATTAAAGCAATACTCAAATATTGTGATGACATTTTTAATACTATTAGGATCCTCATTCCCATAACTAATTTTTAATTACAAGAATAAAAATTATTTTCTTAATTTCAGTGTTATTTCTTGTTCAAAGACTAAGGTGACAGGCCCTTGGTACTGACATTTACAAGTAACGCAACCATATCCCAGGCGAAGAAAGATTATTCTTGCAAGATCGTGTATAAACAAGAAACAAATTAGGAGGAATAAGAAAGTTGTGTTGATGTTTGTGTGACCGTGCGTCATTGTTGTAATAATATAAACAGCCAACTAGATGCAACAATGATTATTTTATTAACAGTTTAAATCAGCTCAACATGTTTCGGGCGATAATTTCGCCCATCCCCAGGTGCATTAGACTGTGTTTACAGCTTGTGGTATAAAGCACCGTTGATGCTGCCTGCTGGCGACCAGGATGAGGTGGAAAGTACTGTACCACCCCATACCACAAGCTGTAAACACAGCCTAGTGCTCCTGAGGATGGGCAAAATTATCGCCCGAAACACGTTGAGCTGATTGAAACTGTTAATAAAATTATCATTGTTGCATCTAGTTGGCTGTTTATATTATTATTAAGTTGCGGTGGTTTGTTAGTTTTGTGACTGTAACAGGTAGACACTTTTTATACGCTGGCAGCTCAGTTGAACAATAAAATTTGATTTGTTGTAACAGTTTTTCTTGTAGTTATCAAGCTGTCGTGACAAATGTTTGCAATATGGCGGCCGACTTATCCTCGCTTCATGTCAGGATAGCCATGGCGCTGTTCCATCGAGATAGCTCTAGAAGAAAGTTGCAGTCCTTTAAGTAATTAATGTGTCGAGTGAATATCAGAAAGTATATAAGCGTATGCCGAGTGTTGTGTCACTATTGTTACAACAAAACAGCAGTGTACTGGGGATGGTACACACCAAACATTTTATTGTTTCTCTTAAATGTTTCTTCCCACCTGGGTAAATAACAAGGATCTCCATACACAATGACACGTGGAAACACCAAACGTTTACAGATATGATTGATGAATTGAATAAAGAGAGACCAACTTGATGTCACTTGCTTTATTATTTCATTATTTAGTGCTCAACATGTTTCGGATGTTGTTACATCCACCCTCAGGAGCTTGAAACTTATTTGATGAGTTATTTCATGGGTTGTATTGTTCTGGTTCGATGCGTGTTGGTGTTACGTTGTGGTTTGGCTGGGGTGGTGTGGTATCCGTATGCAGGCTGAAGCCCACCCCAGCCAAACTACAACGTAACACCAACACGCATCGAACCAGAACAATACAACCCATGAAATAACTCATCAAATAAGTCGCAAGCTCCTGAGGATGGATGTATTAACACCCGAAATATATTGAGCAATAATGAAATAATAAAGCAAGTTACATCAAGTTGGTCTTTCTTTATTCAACTATCAAGATGATGCACGGTTCAATAAACATAATGATTGATAAAGATAATATAAACATCAGTTGAAAATAAACTGATGAAATGTGTCACGAAAAATAATGCTAGTTATATGACCTAATAGTGTGTGATGACTGTATAAAGGTTTTGAGTAGGACATACAGTCAGTGACGCTGACGTAATGCGGCAGCAGCAATTTCATAGGGACCCTTTCTATAATCCAAAATGTTGTTAGGGCATAACGTACATTTTTTCAAGAATTTTTAACTTTTATCTGAAATTAATGTATATGTCATTTTTACATTGTCATATTTGTACACGTTTGGCGCTTCGGCTTGCAATTCTGTATCGAACTCCTTGATAATGGCCCAGCTGGGCCGAAACATGTTGGTGGTGCAATAAAATAGTTGGGGTGTTCGAAACTCAGCGTGCACGGATTGTTTGCTTTAATAATTTAAATACCTTGATGCGATCCACTGAATATTACGTGGTTGTTCATTTCACTGTCATTTGTTTTGTGTTAACAGTTGGAAAACTGTGTTTTTTTTCCCCGAAATTTTTGTGTTGGTGTTAAAACAGCATTCTGAATAAGTGGAATTAGCAATACGAAAACTGCCGAAAAACAAGGATACTGATTTGCATAGACAAAATATTTGTATTTCAGCTCTTTGGGGTTTTGAAAACGCATATTACGTCGCCCTGCACCCTGAAAACACTGGACGACGAAGTCCAAAGCTGCATGGTGCTATATATATATATATATATATATATATACATACATACACACATATGTAGTATTCATATTACATTTATTATTCACCATGTACAGTACATGCTGTGTGCAGGAATATGGATCATTGGTAGCAATTAAGAATATCTCGAGAATACAGCAGCGATGAACTGCATTCAAAGGCATCTATGATTCAGTCAGTATTACAGTCTCAATCTTGGCCGAAAAAAAAAGTTGCATAGCATGCACTTGCAGTGAAATAGTTATGTTAAAGTGCTCCACAATCTCTACTATGTGACTTGTGTTAGTGGAGCAATGTAAAAGCTATCTGTGGGAAAAGAAGCTATGATTGAGAATTGTCAAATTCTCCAGCTGTTTGCGACGGACGTGCCACTTGTACAGGGTGTGAATTTAAGCAATGACTCTTCGTATTTTTTATGTTTGACCTATAATACGGGCCTGAAATAGATCTTACAGCTTCTGTTAGACTGCTTTTGTGATATTACACTATCAATGAAATTATGTGCATAATAAAGTGGAAGGGGAAAAATTGGAAGGTAAAGTAACACTGTTGATTTTAGCACTTCCAGGATCACGGAAAACGTAGTAAATAATAACCTCCGGGCATGCTAAAATTTGTTTATTGAAGAAAAGAATGTTCAATTGTGAGGGACAGTCCCTTGTGATTTTGACTGCGTAATGCAAGGAAGTTATTTGTGGCAGCAAAAATAGCGTAACCCTTTAAAACACAATGGATACTTCGTTAAACACCTGTTTTAGCGTCCAGAAATTCTGCATTTTGCCCACAGAATGTATTTATGTATTTTATACGATTTTCACAATAAACAGTGATTTTTTCCTTAACCAGCATTAACAGATCGGTCTTTGTAATGGAGATGCAGTTTTCTGCGAGGTAGAAACTAAATTTTTAGATATATTTAGCCGCTTTAAAAGATTAAAGCACTTAATTATTACGTGGTCTGGATGTATTGTCTGCTCCAGCTTGGCAGGAGACCGGCGCGTGAGGGTTAGTTAGCTAGCGGTGGGGCAAAACAGGGCAGTGTAGATGGAGGGGCTGAAAGAACCCCTATACCACCATAAATGGAAAATAACTAACACTATCCGCTCAACCGCAAGTCCACTGCACATGCCACTTTCAGCCGCCAGGTGGGCCAGATGTTTGGGTCTCGCACTTTAAATGGAGAATATCTAAGAAGGATATTGTTTGTATGCCAAAATACCGCGATACTCTAGGGTCATTATTTTATCTGACAACTATCTGTTGCCAGTGTCTACCGGCTCATTTATCCTATTAACCTAATCCATGTAGCCGACCGCCCACATGCGATGGGGATTAGCGGATGTAAAGAACGATATTTGTCAGATAGAATAAGGGTCCTTTGTTGCAGAACTTCTAAGACGATACGCTGCGTCTGGTCCATGTCTAACTACGCAGCATAAAACTATGAGTTTCAACAGCCTCCAACATTACAAGGAGGCAGGAAACTGTATCACACGAACTAACATAACTTCAGTAGAGATTCCAGCATTTCCTGAACACGGCGTTCACAGTTACATTGATAATATAAAAAAGGGGCTTTAAATATTGTACACTTTTATAGACGCGGGTGTTCTAACACTTCATCATGTTTTATATCTGCTTGTGCTATGGGCCTAAACGGAAGTTACTTTACTGTGTAATTCTTTTGTTTTTTTGACGCTCTTATACTATTTAATTTAACGGTGTAAATAATTGTGTGTTTGAAAACTTTAAAGGCGTTTTACAGGTTGTAAATGGGGGTTGAAGTGTAGCCTTACCCATTCCTGATCTAACTAGGTGGAAGAGAGTGGGCAGTTGCAATTCCTTGGCGGTTTGCCCCTTGATAAAGAGCTATCAAGTTTCCTTTGGATAGAATGCTGGGTGGATTCAAGACTCAGTCTGTATACATTACCAGTACAGAGAAAACTCCCTACCTCTGCCAGGAATCGAACCCCTGTCTTGAAATGATTGTATGATTCATGGAAATGCTGAAATTCTCCAAATATAACAGATCACTTAGTATCCACTTCGAGTTCATAAAGAGAGGAACTTGACAAGTGCGTCGTAAATGAGCCTGGGATTGATTGTGCCGTCTGCTGTGTAACGGACGCCTCTGAGACTCCCGTCGTCATGGCTCACGACGCCATATTCACCCACGATGAACCCATCAGGCGTCCGTTCTTCCACTTGATATTTACGGAAGTTTCTGCCCTCAACCACATACCCGAATTTGGAGTTGGGATCGTGTGGCTGTTCGCCTTGCGAGTTGAGCTCTCGCAGTGAAGTGTCTGCAGGAGTTGTTTCAGCGGACGACTGAACTCCGTGGGCTCTTCCATTTGTCATTACACTTACAGCCTCGTCGACTTCGTAATTTTTCTCCGGAGTTGCGTAAATTCTCTCCGGCGAACCGTAAATCTGTTCGGGAAGTTCATAGTTCCTTTCCGGAGTTTCCTGATGAGTGTCGTAAATTTTATGCACACGACTGGTTTCTCCTTGGAATTGGTGGCTTCTAATCTGATTGTTTAAATTAACGTTTATTTGGGGGATATTTGTTTGATAATTGCTCTGAGCCTTCTGGCTGCTGACTCCGACTCTTTTGAAGGCAGATGACACATGGCCATTACTCTGAACCTGCGGTTGCTCTGCAACCACTCTACGCTGTACTGTCTCTGCCACAGAAGAAGCCGCTTTGCGGTAACTATGTGACTCGCTGTAGAAATTTACTCGGCTGCCAGATGTAGCTGTAGACACGCTAGTGCGGTAACTCACTGGAGATGACTGCTGGCCTAACGGTGATTGAGTTGCCCTGGTAGTGGGGAAAGCAGGCAGTCGAGACTGAACTTTCGACGAAGAACTTTCCTCATGTACAGAGATTACTGAAGAAGGTGCAGATTCTTCCACGCTGAATTGACTGCGCTGAATTGCTGTGGCAGCGGGCTGTTCCTCTGTCACCAATGAAACACTCCCAGCTAAAGGACCAGGGGCTGCTCTATCAGTATCTTGCACAAGTTTGTTGTTTTGTTGTGCTGTGCCGAGTGCAAACGATGACGACACTCGAACCGAAACTACTTTATGAGTCTGATCTTCTGCGCCGTCTTCGATTTTATCCAAGCTGGACAAGTCCGCAATATTTTCATCATACTTGTTTGAAATTGGATTCGCTAGGAAAGCGTTGTGTTCAGTAGGAATCTCGCTCATATCAGAGCTATTATTTATTGTGGTTTCACTGTTTTCATCTGGAAAGATGACCGTTTCTGTAGTGTTGTTCGGGAGTGTGGCCATGCTATCTAGCCCAAAGCTCGAGGGAGTGGTTGCGTCATAAAAGGATACAATACTTGATGATGTTGTGAAATACGTACTGCTTTCATCCTTTTCTGTATCACTTCCAAAATTTATTGTTTTATCGGAGTAAAATTTAGGAATGTATTCAGTCTTTTCGTTATTGACATCTACTGGCATGACACCTACAGTTCGAACAACCGCGTCTTTGAAAGGCGCATTTGGAAGTGGTGAGATTTGAGATTCATTACTAAGGGTACTGGTGTCATCTGTTTGAGTTGTGGATAAACCTGTAGATTCTGTATATACCTCATCCACTATATCCTGTTTACTTCCAGCATGGAAGTTAAACGGTAGGATGGACGACGGGGAGTCACCATGTAGCCTTGCTAGTGACAAGTGGCTGTCCTTTGGTGCCGGTGAAGTGGCGAACGCAGTTTCTTCAGTATATGACTCCCTATAAGTAACGGAGTCAACAAGTTTGTTTAAGTTTCGGCTGCTGTTAGCGGCCCGCGATCTTGGGATCGAGGCTCCGATGAAGAGAGACAAGAAATCAGTCCCAGAGATGAGGTCATCACTCCGGTCAGACACGGCAAGGGCCTGTCTGGTGAAAGGAAGCCCCACGACTGGATGTAGTAGTAGCGAGCAGAGAATCTGAAACAGAAACGGCATATTAACATCGCTGATCTCATCCAAGACCTCGGTTAAAGAATGCGTACGTTTAATTTTTTCACTCTTGTGTTTTATCCTACTGGACAGTCGCCAGTATTTCTGAGGAGCTTTCAACTTCCTTGTGTATGGTAGAAAGTTTTCGGGGAACACATCGTTTCCTCTTTCAGGGCAGTATATTCCTCCGTAATGATTGCACCCATCGACCAATATGCACGGTTCCCCGTAATTCACATTGTGAATCTTTATTGTCGTAAAACCCCCCCAAATCTTGAAGTGTATGGCGTTTTGGAGATAGGTTGTGTCTCCTTCTTCAGGTGAAAAAGATTCTTACGTGTTTTTGAACCTCATTAAATAAGACTTAGTTCTTCTTCCCACTTATTTATTGATAGGTCTTTATTCGGTTAGTGGGCAGTTTCCAAACAAAATTCCTCCTTGATAGTACTAAACTGTAGAAAAAGCTTGTAGCTCCACCCTAGAGGGTTGGCAATCCGTATATCTCACCTTGAGACTTCAATATACCTTATTCAAGAATGCCTCAAGTAAAAGTTGTAGACCTCAATGACGTATGTGTCATATGTCACATACCCACATCTCTAGCACACCCCCTCATCCTTTGTATAAATCTGGTAAAGTATTAAAGAAGTTCTATGCAAATGTGAGGATTATAGCGGGTAGATGCTGCTGTATACGAAATACATTTAACGAAACTAAATTAGAATTTTTCTTAAATTATCCAATCGAAATAAGCACGTTACGCTTGTAGTTCATGTACATTTTGTTATTGTGTAGCAGCGGATTGATTTGTTAACAGGTCCAAGCTTGTGAAATTGTCTTGCAAAAATTCTGTGCTGTCCCCTGTCTATTGTTAGTGATACTGCTGGCGCAAAATCTTGTAAATTCATTACAGTATTTCAGCAAATTATGTAAGGACTTTATCTGTAAACAGTACTTTATTTTATTTGTGTCGTACACCGTAATACGAGTATTAACCTCAATATCACGAGGGGTTTCCTTGAGTTCCGCGATAATGTGCAAAATGGGGTGTAATAAGAGCACAGGATTGCAGTTCCACCCACCGGTGTGAATGTGGGTTCCTAGGTTGATATGAAGGTAACCCGCGTACAAATACAGTGAAGTGGGATGACTTATAGCATGTATGGTACAGCTCATAAATTAGTACAAATTTCTGGTCGTAAAACCTGAAAGGAAGACACTTCTTGGAAGACCTGGGCGTCGATGGGAGGGTGATATTGAAGTGGATCGTAAAGAAATAGTATGGGATAGTGTGAACTTAATTCGCCTCACTTGTGGACACGATAATGAACGTTCGGATTCCAACAAGACTCGAAATTACTTGAATAGCTGAGTGAGTACCAGAAATTACTTGAATAGCCGAGTGAGTACAAGTTATCCCAGGACAACTCTGATTGACGGAGTTAATTGCGCATACTAAATTTACACCGTGCATTCTTTGTGTATTCCTTATCTAATATTGCTGGGATGATTTAATTACGGTGGACAAACTGGGCAGAACACACCACGCACCAGAGGGGGGGGGGGTAAGTGAATAAAGTATCTCGGAACGAATAATTCACTTTAGGAGACAATTTCAAAGAACAATAAATGCATGTAAGGATATTACGGTTTCTATAAAGATTGCTATTAGCTCAGTTCGCCTAGCATCGAATGATAGAACAGTTCAATGAATAATGAATCGGAAAGTATTTGAAAGGAAGCAGTCACGGTCCAATATGAGACACTAAAGCTGCGTTCATCTGGACTGACTGAAGCTCACAGCGTGGATGTCTGGTGTGGCGGCTGAGAAGGGAAGCGGTCACCTCTCGAATGCAAGGCACAAGCATTACAGCTTATGTCAACTCGCTTGGTACTGTACAGTGGATCTTCAATATATACGTTGCGATGGTGCGAAACAAATTGGCTTTTCTTAACACCTCAATCAATCTTCTCGCTCCAGAGAGAGGAAGGAATTCCGTGATAAGCTGAGCGGCTGTTGACTTGTCAAGAAGGATCCCGCACCGTAGAGTTAATAGGCTGGGCATTCTGTCGATCGTTTGTGTCACTGCTTACTGTTTTGTAATGGTGCTACTTTAGTTTCGTGTTTATTAATTGGATTCTTTTTCCAGTTCGTTGAATGATTGGTTACTCAGTTGTCTGATCAACAGTGGGATCCATTTTGGCATTCATAATCTCGTAGTACTACAGAATGGATGTATTTATGTTTTACGAAAGATTCTTAGAATAAAATCCTGCTATTTCGGCCTATGGCATTAGCATGTTGGCTTTGTGTGATGGAGATGCAATGCTTTATGTAAGGTGAGAACTGAATCTTTTAAGTATCATTTAAGGTGAATTTCAAGTTTCATTGGACTAAGAGAAATTCCACTTCTAAGCATGCAGAAGAGTGAGATAAATACGTACAAACATGGATCTGTGTTGAGATAGAGTTAAAGTATGTTAACTCCTGCCTATGTCTTCGGTTACCTGTACTGAGCTCTGCGAACAGTGTCCGACTTATTTGGTATGCGGTCAAGTCATTAAATGAAGAAGCGTGCAGGAAGGTGACGCCGTTATGAAAGGAGTTCTGTTGACGTTTTAGTCATCCATGAGGACAACATGACCGGAGTCAGACACTTGCGTTTCTTAGCATTTTGTTCCGGAATGGAACTAGGATGGGGATCGATTGCAACTGACACACTTCTTAAACATCCATGTTTGAAATGTTATGCATTAGTTACACGGTTAGACGTATTACGTAACAGAAGTTTTGGAACGGCGTTCTTTGCAGTTGATAAGTCTTTTTGTCCTTAGTTTATGAAATCTGATTAAAGGTTTATGGTGTAAACATAGAAGAATCTGTTCGAGAACTGAGCAACAGTTGACTATATTATGAGGCAATATGGCTCATAATCTATTTTGCTAAACAGCTTTTAATGGAATACTGAAATATCGGATTAAGAAAAACATAAATGTCCAACTGTTTAGGCGCTGGTACTGGGTCACAAAGTGACTGCTGGAAGGAAAGATGTGGCAACGTTTGCGGATATGATGCGCTTTTTTTGACGTAACGAAGGCCCGGTGATCAGTTTAAGTTTCCCTCTAAACCTTCAGCTACAAAGTTATACTGTTACCTACGCTATGCAAGCATTGCAGGCAAAGTCTTGCCTGAACATGCACGGAGGGCATATCGAGGAATGTAGGTAGAGACCCACGCATTCTTAATGCCAGGACGTGAGGTGGTGACTTGTCAGCTCCACCTACCGGTGGTTTTACTTTCGGAGAAAAATCCTCCGTCACTCGAAGCTGGGTGGGCTGCAGAGTCGGTCTGGAGACTAGAAAGAATGAAGTTTCATGGCCATGTATGAAGTATTAAATACAGCAATACCCGGCCTGTTTCTTATAAAACGCTACACCGAGGGACGTGGATGTGTGGTGTCACATTATTTTCTGAACGAAGGCATCACGATGTGCTCGTAATTCAATTAACATTACACAGTATATGTCAGCACAATCTTTTTTATTCTTAAGCAAGGCTACATGTTTCGGCTAAACGTTAGTCATCTTCAGGCCCTTACAACATTTTCCGTTACCAGATGCTTTGCCCACTTTGGGATCCCATAGTGTTTACAATTGTGGAATACATATAGTTAAAACTTTCTAAAAATGTTTTCATTTCGTGTATAAAGTGTGTCATTTACAGAATTGTGTCTAAACATTAAAATATTTTAAAATTCTTCCTTAACAGTGCGCTGATGATCACCGGATATTCAACGCACTGTTAAGGAAGAATTTTTAAATATTTTAATGTTTAGACACAATCTGTAAATAACACACTTTATACACAAAACCAAACCCTTTTTAGAAAGTTTTAACTATATGTATTCCACAATTGTAGACACTATGGGATCCCAAAGTGGGCAAAGCATCTGGTAACGGAAAATGTTGTAAGGGCCTGAAGATGACAAAATTTTAGTCGAAACATGTAGCCTTACTTAAGAATAAAAAAGATTGTGATGACATATACTGTGTCACATTATTTGCCTCAGCATTAGACAGATATTAATTGTCAGATTCACGTCTCTGCTTCTCTATTTCCTGAGATAAAATATGGTTTCAGTTATGTAGGATGCTAGGTGAACTCCTGAACCCCAGTGCCTGTGTGGACGCGGTGCGGTGACTGTGAAAGCAAACCCTGTCTTTAATGGCAATTGCAGTCCTATCGTCCGACCTGCAGTCGTGTCACGCACTGTCTGATCCACATCGGTTTGTTAACCTTTTGACGCCTAATGTCAACTATAGTGGTCGTACCGCACCGCTAACCTCTAAAGTTGCATTTTATATATTTATTCAACAAATATAGGTACTGAATATTTTAAACATGGTATA
>Ga0131853_10016621_pt1 | contig 13415 bp, 5 predicted proteins | sample TergutLab28metaG_FD_92764 | JGI IMG/M metagenome (GOLD analysis project Ga0131853, IMG submission 92764) | Labiotermes labralis P1 segment gut microbial communities from Petit-Saut dam, French Guiana - Lab288 P1 (version 2) (version 2) | ecosystem: Host-associated > Arthropoda: Insects >...
GATGCCAACACCCCAAGATGTTCAGAAAAAAGGCAGTAAAATTCTAAAACTACCGCCGGTTCGCAATTGTTTTACATTAGCAATGACAAATAAATTGGTTGTCATCATAAATAGTCTTAAAGTTCCAAAAATTAATAACATTTTACTATATGAAATGAAATTTCTTGTACCAAATTATGGCTGCCTACAGAACCCCTGACTAGGGGGCTACTGCCCCCAGATCCCTGTTCTCTCTGTCCTCAACTAAATTTGTTGAACCCCCCCTCCTGAACAAAATTCCTGGGTATGCCACTGCACTGAGGCAGAGGATAATCGTTTATTTGCTGTTGTATGTTGAATGCTAACCATCACTTGGATAGGGGCTTTTTTCTACACAGTAGAATCAGATCAGTTCATAGAGTATGCTTTGTGAGTGGCAGTCTTGTATTGGAGTATCCTGTTATGTTCTTTAGTGACAGAATGTCATGTAGAGTGCTGAGATGTGTTGTTAATGTTCTGAATGTGCATTCCTCAGTTGAAGGTAACAGTGATGATGTGTAGGATCAGTTGCATGAGAAACTGGAATTGGTATTTGGTCAGTGTAGTAAGTACTGTATGGAAAGTTTGTTATGAGATTTCAGTAGAGAGTGTACATGAATTTGGTGATTATAATGGGATTAAACTAGTAAACTTCATTGCGTCAAGCATTAAGATTAACCTTTTAGAGACTGGTGTTTGCATAGAAAAATGCCCCTAGAAATCCATTTTATATATTTTTAAGCAACAACGAAATTTACTAGATTACCGAGAATACTAACAAACTATAGACCAACTGGCGGAAGTAACCAGGGGAGAACATTAAAGAGACTTCTCGATGTGTGAGACCAGAATGGGTCAACAAGTGGCCTGACTCCATGTTAGCTGGATGATGATGATGATGATGGAAATGTACTGTATTTGAAAGACGTGCTGCAAAATCTCTGTCTTATTTTCCACAAAATGCCATACATTTCATAATTTTATATTTTTCTGTTCAAATAATAAGTTTTTTATAAACCATGCACCAAAATTTAAATACCCACCCTGTAGGTAAAAGTTTAAGTGTACAGAATTCACACACTGAAACATTCATAAACAGTGTGGGACTTCTCCTGTATGAAAGACATGTAGTTGGAATGTTTACGTCTTTGTATATAAAAGTGGCATTACAGGTGTCTGATATTTCAGATGAGTCAGCTGCCACACTGATTACAATCTGGTGGCTGCAAAAGTTGTGCAGACTGTGTCAGTAAATAAACAACTGGTCTCAGAGTTTGACATAGAATCATTTAATGTAAAGAAGGTAGATTATGTGGCAGTTACAGAACAGTATCAGGTAAAATATCACCTGGGTTTGCACTGTGTGTTGAGATTATTGGAATGTTGGAGGGTTTGATCTCATTCTGCATTTGTACGAGGTATCATTGATGCTAAATGTATGGTCTTGTATGGTGTAATGGTTGTCAAAAAAAAATTTAGCTGGTTGTAGATTGTAGGTTACATTCACGTGTTGAATTTCTTGTTGTTAAATAGAAAAAAATTCTCTTTGTATGTTTTGTTCAATTTTTCAACAGTGTGAGGATTTGATCTGCAAACTGTTTTTTTTTAAGTCCTGGCATAAGCGAAAGTTACAGAGGTTGTGGTTGGGGCATTCGGTGGCGCAGTTGGTTGAGGCATTGCGCTACAAGCTTGAAAGATGCGGGTTTGATTCCCGTTGGTGTCATTGGAATTTTTCATTGATACAATCCTTACGGCCGCACTACGGCCCTGGGGTCGACTCAGCCTCTAACAGAAATGAGTACCAGGAGTATTTCCTAGGGGGTAGAGGTGACCAGTGCATAGGGCTGACAACCCTACCCCCTTCATGTGCCGACTGTCTTGAAAGCTGGGAGCCTCAACCTCCTGGAACCCTCTGGGCCTGTCCAGGCCTGTAATGGGATTGCTTCACATTTACCTTTACAGAGGTTTTGATCCAGTTATTCAGCCTGTACTCACACTGTGCACCAATTTGGGGTCAAGTAGTGCAACCTTGTGTTTTAGTGTTTGGTTATGTGGGCGCAAATACTTGCCTCTTTGTGATAGTACCTCCTTGTGTAAGTGAAACCAAGCCTGGTTGGAAAAGAAACTGCGATGAGAGTCAGTTTGTCATCTTGAACAGACTGTATGATGTTTTAGAGTTCTGTGGTAGTTTGAGCTGACAATTATAACTGTGACAATTATGACTTTGACTGGCATCATGAACTGTGTGCTGGATTCATTTACTTGTCTGACAGGATCACTTTTTATCTTGGTATGGTACCTGAATGAGGGATTCAGGATAGCTCAGTTGGTGTGTCGCCTCGCTACAGGCTGGAAGGGATTGAATCCCGGTGGGGGCAATATTTTCCGTATGCGTCCAGACCGGCCCTGGGGCCCACTCAGCCTCCTATACAATGGGTACCGGGTCCCTTTCCCGGGGGTGAAGTGGCTGGGGCGTGGCATTGCCCACCCACCCCCATCTAGCGCCGAGGTTAAAGAAAGGGTAGAGCTATACCTCTACTTCCCCTCTCGGCCTTCGTGGCCTGCTCTAGGTTGAACTGTACCTTTATTTATCATTTATGGTACCTGAATACTTTTTTCAGTGTGTCTTATATGCCACATTATGACACAGGAAATAATGTTCCTGTGTGAATGACTGCTTGTAATAGAGGTCAGGCACATTAGTGGAAATTAACGTCAATAGGAGATGCAGGAGATACAGTGACCTGGCCAGTGTCAGATACGAGCATTTCATGGTTGTGCTGTCTAGAGATAATGGTACCAAATGGATGACTGCTTATCACACAAGTCAAATTAAAGGCAACCGTAGATTTCGTAGATACACTGAGCCAGCCCATGTTGCATATGTTCACTTCATGGTTGTGCTGTATGGAAATAATGGTACTAAATGGATGACTGCTTAACATACAGGTGGAGTTAGAGGCAACAGCAGACTCAGGGGGATGCACTGAGCCAGCTCACATTACATAAGTTCACTTCATGGTTGTGCCATCTAGAAATAATGGTACGCAGATCAAGTGTAGTACTGGAAGTTAAAGGCAACGAGAGGCTTTGAAGATGCAGTGACCTGGCCAGTGTTGCGTAAGTTAATTTCATGGTTGTGCCATCTATAAATAATGGTACAAAATGAATGACTGGTTATCACACAGGTCAAATACAGTAGTGGGAACTGAGACAACAGGAGGCTTACCTTATGCTGTGCTGTTCTAAAAAAAGCACAGTTCATTGATCTCATACAGTATCTGAACCATACGCTGAGCTTTGGGGGTCAAACTTCAGTGTTGGAGTTTGGTGGCTAAGGGCGTGAGAATTTATATATTTAGAAACAAAAATCAAAATATGTCACTGCACTATGGTTTAGGCAGATATTAACAAAATCTTAAAGGAACAGAATGGAATCATGTGGGCTGGCTTTATGTGGCTTAGGAAAGGAATAACTTGCATTGTCTTGGGAAGGCTATAATGAACCTACAGCATAGCATGCAGTAAATTTTCCTATCTGCTGGGTACCTCTTAGTTTTTCATGGAGTAACTGAGATAATGGGTGGTGAGAACTCTGTTCTGCACTTGTGTGAGTGTTCTTACCCTGAATGAAAAGCATTTGTGTCCTTCGTGTCATCGTCTTCTCACGCATAAGTTTGCGGCGGGACAGAGGTTAGGATTTTGAACAACTAGTGCCACAAATTCCTGCATGGTTCACTGCTACCACTGTATGGCACATCCTATGGTTCCAGATAGAGGAGATAACTTCCCGATAAGGAGGGTAGCTGTGAGCGTATTGGATAATCTACTGTAGATAGCTGATGGGTGTTTATCAAGCTTGCAGTTTGGCAGGGGGCTAGTAACTCCTCTCCATGCATGACAGCATGTTTCGAAGTGTTCAACAAGCCCTTGTACTTTCACAGATCCTTTCAAATGTCCTTAGCAGTTGAATATGAACATGAGGGTTGGAGGGGGAGTCTCTGTAGGTCAGGGTTGTTGCAGACAGTTACAAGAGAATGAGCAAAGTATAAACGGATATAGTAGTAGTACTGAAGATCAGATGGAGCTAGGGCACTACTGAATCAGTGGAGGATTATGTTTCTGTCTACGTAAAAGGAAAATAACCAGTTACAGACTAGATTTTTTTGTGCTGTAGAGAATCATGTCGGCAGTTAAGAGAGAGCAGTTGGTTAGGGACAGGATGCCATATTTAGTGTTAACCCTTATCCTGCTAAAGTGGAGGTTATGGTGAGCTCCTAATAATACCAGCATATGGCAGATGGGATTTAATTAGGCGTTTAAAGGGTTAAGAGGTGGCTGGTGTGACGTTCTTATTGTGCTTGCTTCAACTGAAGGTAGAAGTTATGACACAGAGGACATTTTGTGCAAGGAATTAGAGCAGGCTTTTGAACAGTTTCCCAAGTACCATGTGAAATTTCTTCAGAAGATTTCAATGGAAGATTGTGTTAATTATTGTGGCTTATCACTGTTATCAGCTTCATAACAACTTTTACCCAACATCCTTTTGTCAAGATTAACTCCATATGTAGACAACATTATTCAGGAACTTCAGTATAGATTTCAGGGCATCAGGTAAACTGGAGATTATATCTTAACTGATAATCACTGGTTATATATTCTACATTCATGAAGTGCTGGAAAAAACAATGAGAATACATTGTGGCACTACATCAGCTCCTTATAGTCATCAGTGTAGTCTGTTGTTCAGTTAGGAGGGAGTTTTATATATGATACATTTTCTGTTGAGGATGGTCTGAAACTAATTAAATGAAACCTATAGTAAAGTGCAGGTAAGCAAATATTTTGTACGTTTTCTGTTGAGAATGGTCTGAAACTAATTAAGCGAAACCAATAGTAAAGTGCAGATAAGCAAATATTTTATACATTTTCTATTGAGAATGGTCTGAAACTAATTGAGTGAAACCTACAGTAGAGTGTGGATAAGCAAATATTTTGCACGTTTTCTGTTGAGAATGGTCTGAAACTAATTAAGTGAAACCTATAGTAAAGTGCAGATAAGCAAATATTTTATACATTTTCTATTGAGAATGGTCTGAAACTAATTGAGTGAAACCTACAGTAGAGTGTGGATAAGCAAATATTTTATACGTTTTCTGTTGAGAATGGTCTGAAACTAATTAAGCGAAACCTATAGTAAAGTGCAGATAAGCAAATATTTTATACATTTTCTGTTGAGAATAGTCTGAAACTAATTAAGTGAAACCTATAGTAAAGTGCAGATATGCAAATATTTGATACATTTTCTGTTGGGAATGGTCTGAAACTGAAAGATGCTTTATCACCACCCCTTTCAAGTTGTCTTTTGAATGTGACATTACAAAGGTCCACGCAGACCAAGAGGGATTTAGAGTGACCAAGAGATGTCAGCTTCTGGCATGTAGCAGTGATGTTAATTTGCATTTCCAACCATACATACTATGATAGAAACACAGAAGCTCTGACCCTTTATTATTCACTAGGAAAAAGGTTGGTCTAGAAGGAAATACTGAGAAAACTAGATATGTGTTCAGGTTTCATTAACTGAATGGTGGACAAAATAGCAACAGAAAGATAGGTGATAAATCCTTTGGAAAGGTGGCACAATTCAAATAACTGGGAACTACACAAACAAAGCAACTTGCGTGCATGTACAAATCAAGATCAGGTTAAATGCTCGGGAAGATATGTGGGAGAATAATATTAAAATGGGTCTTGATCATATAGGATGAGAGGATGTGGACTGGAATCAACTGGCTCAGAATAGGGACCAGCTATAAGATCGTGTGAAAATGGTGATGAATCTTTTCATTCATTCCTTTGGCATGTGCAGAATGGGACGATTCCTTGCCATTCTCAGAAGCTTCTTCCGTTCCTCTCTGTTACGTACTTCTTCCTGCCACCCTTTTCCACCAACTATTCTTCCATCATCTCTGACCTCATCTTGCCATCTATATCTTGGTGTACCTCTCAATCTTGTTGTTCCCAAATTCGTATATAATACCCTTTTGGGAATTCTACCTTCTTCCACTCTCTGTACATGCCCAACCCAACGTAATCTATTTAACCTTATTGTCTCTATTATAGTAGGTTTTTAACACTTGCATCAATTTATTTATTGGTTAATATCCTCCAATTTCCTTTTTCATTGTCATATACTGGTCCTAAAATTCTTCTATATGCTTTCCTTTCAAAATGATGAACCTTTTGGTTCCATAAAATGTAGGAAAATTCTTGACTAAATAAGGAATCGCTGGTGTGTCAAGGACGACTCGGTAGAATATTTGGTAAACTTAATTATCAGGTTTTCACACTTTAATAGGGTAACATGGAGCATTGGTGAAGGTTTACTGTTGGCTGTATGAGGTACGTAGGTAACAGACTGCACTAAAGACTGGCCAGTTAAAGAAGAGTTTTTATTTCTTGAAAAGGAGCAAAAGTGTAATGTAACATTTGATAAAAAAAATTCTACAGCTTATCTCACTAATCCCTACCCTCAGCACAGCAGTGTCACAACACCTGTATCACAAAGCCTCCACCCACCGGGCATTTATAGTCAATTTTTAACTTAGATTATTTCATACAAAAGTCTCAGAGTGCTTATCTGCAGCTTTTAAGCTGGCCTCACACTTTGTGAGATTATATCTTACCACATGATCGAGCTCTATCTTGAAATATTGGCAGCTTCTCTTCAAATATTACCATTCAGTTCTTGTGAAGAATGTGAGTTTTTCTCTGTTTTCTTTTCTTCTGCAAATTCCCTTAACAATGGTGTCAGGGTGAAGGTAACATAATGGCCAGAATTTCATTCTTAGAAAAACATGGGGCCTGTGAAGTTGCATGCCCATATTGCACTATATGCTGATGTAAAGAAAGTTCACAAACAGCATGGGAGTATCGTGGTACCAACATGTTATTTTGGTTGTCCATATTTGTACTTACTCTAAAGCATGCATCACCCAAGAAAAATAAAAGTTTTTATATTTTATTTTTGTGCGGAATTGAATATATGTCTTGGAATTTTTCAATTATGTATATTCTCTTACACAGCACTGTTGTTACAACAAAATTTTTACAAAACTTCCAGCATAAATTTTATGGCATATGACTGCAAAAGTATTACAAATGAACACTCTTTGCCCAACATAAATCATTTTTCTGATCGAATGGCCTGTATATGAGAGACATCACACATCTAGGGTAAGAGTCACATCTTGCAGTGTAGTTAAAATGACAAAACACTCATTTAATTTGCCTTGCATTACTAAATTGATATTTCACTGTACATAGAAGGACTATTAAAGATACACACTGTATTAGATACTTGCCCATGGCTTGGTGGGGAACAAATGAAACACGAACTGTAAAGGGCTGGTGTCATAACAAGTATTTAACTGTAAGAGACTGGAATACTCCGTGAGTCTGCAGAAATTGGCTGTTTACATTCACATGTTTATCTCCTGCAATTTTGGATGCTGTTAGTGGCCAGCAGTGGATAAGATTATATCAGAGTGCACACTGATAGTGTAACAGTGCTATCAAAGAAAGAGTGATGCCAGCATGACAGTTGCTCTCCTCAGAGAGACTGTTTGGTTCATGATGAAAGTACTAAACAAGAGGGGTAAAATGTAAAGTGATCCCGTTACAGGCCTGTTGAGGCCCAGAGGGTGGGTAGAGGTATAACTCTACTCTTCCATGACCGCAGCACTAGAAGGGGGTGAGTGGTCAGCAGCATGCCCCAGCCACACTTTACCCCTGGGAAAGACCCAGTACCCATTTTACGGGAGGCTGGGTGGGCCCCAGGGTCGGTCTGGACCGTCCAGCCCGTAGTCAGTCGCTATACTGACTGAGCTACTCAGCCCACAAACAAGAGGGGTACTGTATGGAATATCAAATCACTGTCTTTTGTATAGATTATTCTTTGTACATGTTCCCTGCACACACTATGTCTGCAAGTGTATGAAGTTTTAAATGCAGTTTTTTCATAGATATCATTATGCATGGGGCTTTGCCCCCCCCCCCCTTCTCCCTCCCTCCATCTCTCTCTCTTGCTCTCTCTTATCAGCCTATTCAGTGCAGTCAAAAGAGATTTTATTTCATTTTCTGATGAATACTGTTTTGTTGGCTGATCGGCCAGGTACCATTAAATGTAACTATGAATTCTCTCTATTCAGTCTCTCTTACAGCTAGACATGGTTCAAGCCTGTAGGCCCATTTTGACAGGCTTTGTACATACTGCAGCCCTTGAGCTTTTGAAGTAAGTGGTGATGGCTTAACAACAAATTGTTGTAGCGCCCTGTAAAGAAAATTCTATTTTCATTTTATTCCATTGCATTTTATATATGCCGCTAGCATCGTAGGGAACGGTTGGATACGTCCCTCTTGTCGGACAAACAGGAAGGCCGGATCACCTCTCATTCACATAGTAACAGTAAACAAGTTGAAACTGCAGAAAACCATTGCTAGGTGAATATAGGAAATGCTGACAACCTGAGAAGCGTGGTGTAGCTTGGTAAAGCGGTGTTACAGAGTCTTTGTTGAACCTTCAGACGTATGGGGAGTGGAGAAAGAGAGAAATTTACAAGATATGGGCTCTACTGCTAATTATCATGCCAGGTAAGTGTGATTAAGTTGTTTTGTGCCAAATTTAAGTGTGCGAAATGATTAGGGTTATATTTGGTTTCATTTGGGTGTTTTATAAGTTTGTATTCCAAATTGATTGGTTGGGTAATGGAAGGAAGGAAATGTGCGGCAGCGGGAGGTGATCAGGCTTTCCTTGTGGTGGTTCATTGGTAGAAGTTTATGAACTATTGTTTGGTGTACTAATTTTTTTCATTGTACTATGCAAGTATCCGGGTAAATATACTTTGATGTAGTGTTGTAGAATATATAATATGTCATGGTGTTGTCCAAAATGGTGGCAACGATACCCTTTTTACGTAATGGTGTCAGTGGGTAGGATGGCCACTGCACACCATTACATTATTTTATTGTGTCAGAAATTTCAGCTAACATTGGCTGTTACATAATTTATTGTGTGGTATTTAAGTACGGGACAATTTTAACTAAAATTTTGGGGATCAGAAGCTCAACTGTTGTAAACCATCATAATTATTTTAAAAGCTGAATAGTTGTGATCAATATGAAGCCCTTGGAAATGAGTTTGTGGGCTTGAAATGTGTCAGGCTGTTGTAATGATCAATTAGAGAGGACTCTGAGTTGAAGTCGATGGTATGTGGTGAAACAAGAGGTGGTGTCATGTCTGAATTACAAAAAAAAGATAGAGATAATTGTCCAGTGATTTTAACAGTTCAACTTTTTTGTCTTCTTTTATATCAGTAAAGCTTTTCCGATGATTCATTGTCATCATTTTTGTTGTTGTTTTTGTTATTGTTAGTTAGCTCAATAAAATCTTTGGCTAACAGCCACATTAAGCAGTTCAAATGTGTGACATTTCGAAGACTGGCCGTCTTAGTATCATGAGAGTTCAGATTGGATTGGTGTATTTGAACGATCTGAAATGTCTGTCAGCGCAAGAAGAATTTACTAAATTTTGACACTGTGAAAGCTTCAAGACATATATGTTAACAGTTATATGTTAACGCAGTTTTAACTACAGTTAATTATAATTAAAGATATTTATTAATTCACAACCTACTGGTCTTTTTATGAATGTCTGTGTTGTACACTTATCTCAATTACAGTGTATTTTGACAGCAGAGAAGCCAGCTGTCTGTTAACATACGATGAAATTGTGACAGATCCAACTGCGATGTATAATTGTCAGGTGGCTTCATACTTCAGGCTGTGCCTTGTCAGATAATCATTTATTAGATGCACTGTAAACATTTTGCTCTTATTAAGCTCACTACCTTTGATGTGGAATAACTAAAGCTAAGAGTTGGAATTTATTATTCTCGATACAATATTTTTCTTGTTTAATCTCTAAGTTTCGCAACTTTTGATTCTTGTTTTGTGTAGGTAGGTGTTATTGTTTAACTTCGCTGTAAATTTTTATTGTCTGGCGGGACAAATATTTTTCAGGTTGGTAGGTATATTAATGTTAATGTTCAGAATTCCTCAGGATTATGTTGATGGTTTTTAGATTCATTAGTGATGTTGTACCAGCTGCAGAACAATGAATGTGATCAGATTATGTGTTATAACTGGCAAGAATGGAGGAGAAATGAAATGTGGTCTGTTCTGAGGTACTCATCTTGGTATTCACCTGGAGGGACTGAGGCAAACTGGAAAAATAGCTCGGTCGGAATGATGGATTCCTAGCAAGAATTCTTATTAGGAACCTCCCAAATGGATGTAAAATTCTTTACGAGTGTGAAATTTGTGTTCATAAAAAGAGAATTCATTATCAAAAAAGTATATCTGATGTATTCAGGTTTTAAGGAGCATTGTTATAGAATGATTGCTGTTACTGCCACCACACTGTCTTCCTGTAGTTAAGTACTGCATACGCAATAGTAAATACAGCTGTATTATAGACTGAAAGTTTTGAATCTGGAAATACCTTTTGGCTGTTGGCGATCCAACATTGAAGCCCCACTGGTATCACGGTGCCATTTATTTCACCATAGTCATGTCTTTGTCTGATCTGTATTATTGTTAACGTAAGGATTTTTCATGTGATAGGTTGCGCAACCTGTCCCAGGATGGTTGCACACAACCAGTTACACCATCAGCGCCGCGGTATCAGCTCGCTGACCATCGGTATGGACGGGAAGAAATGCTGGCACTGTTTGACCACATGGTTAAAGCTCCCGATCGTCTTGCCAGCATCTCATCACTTTACGTGGAGAAAACTCAAGAACCATTGGCTTTGCAGCAGATGACAGAGGATGAAACAGTAATGTTGTGTTTACTGTACAAATTGCCTTTATGTTGAAATATTGCTGGAATGACTGTTAGAAGGAAAGAACTTCTTAAGAGTCCTGCAATTTAAGGGGTTTTGTGTGGGAATATACCGGGCTTTCCAAATTTTTTTTTTGGGGGGGGGAGGGGAGGGTTTCTGAACCCTGAAGGAGGAAGCACACATTTTTTTCCAAAATGTGTATAGTTATTACCACCTCAGAGTGTATTATATGTTGAGTAAGGATAACTAAAAATACCTGAAAAAGAAACATCAATGTACAAAAATTAAAATGAAATAAAAAATGTGTATGTTACATTCCATGGTATGTTTTTAGCTTAGTTGAGTTATGATAGGTATTTTTGTGATGGATTTATCAGCAGTTACTGTAGTCATGTATAGATTGCAGTAGATAGATTAGTGCCATTGTGATTGAATTATAACAGTATATGTGACCAAGCCAACATGCTAACTTGTTTTGGTACTTATTCACTTTAAATATGTAAATATTCTGAGATAGTCCAGTCTGTGTTGTGCTAAGTTTCTTTAGTAAAGTAAGGTATTATAATCATACGTGGTTCTCCATGTAATATTCAGTGAGATGGAGAATTTTTTAGTGTTAAACTTTGATGTTATGCAGCCTGCTGTGTTGGAATTCAGTAATGAAAAGTGTTGATAATAAGGACTACACAAGTTAGGTTATTTAGTTGGTGAGGAATTTGATTGTTTCCGTCCCACTGTGTACCTGTAACAAATTTATTGAGTAGAACCGTCTTTACAAAACATACAAATAACAGTTGCAAATCTACAACTGGTTAATTAAGGTTAATTAACCAGTTGTAGATTTGCAGCTGTTATTTGTATGTTGTGTAAAGACCGTTCATTTCAATAAATTAGTTTGTGAGGGCTATTTTTTTAAATGACTAGCGTTTAAATGCCATTGCTACAAAGGCAAATCTACATTGACCATACAAAGAACACCTCGCCCTCAAAAAGATCACCACCAGATATCAACAGCCTATCTTTCAGCCAACACGCAAAGCAGTTGTATTATTATGTTTAATACTCAACATGTAAAATATCACATCTGAATTTTATCTTAATAATATATTTTATATAGAATTACCACGAATATTTTAACTACCATTTGTAATACGAGCTCTCGTAACTTTCAGAGCACCAACAACTGTACATACAAACCACTCTGATGACTAGCCTGAAGATGGCTCTGTATACGAGCCGAAACATATAGCTAGAAATACAACTGATACTGCTAATAAATTGAGAGTTGTATATGACTATGTAATTTTATAATTTTACACTGCATATATTGGTGAGGGCTATTCACATTAAGCTACTTGTTTCACCTGACATGCTGCCATATTCAGGCTTTTCATAAGATTTTCCATATTATTCTATTCAACACGCATCAGCACAAGTCGAGTTGCCCCTTTGGATTTTTACTTACTTTTAAACTGTCACCCTATTTTATTAAGAATTTTAATTTGCAGGTGTATGTATATTTGTGTATCTGTATGTATATCTTCATGTAAGTTTGAGGTTTTGATTACCAAACACTAATCTGTGCAGTTGAATTTCAATTACCATTCCTGTACCATTTGAAAAGTTTGAAGGTCTGTGTTTTCAGGTTTCTGCCATGGTGTAGAAGAGATCTGTGCTTTTTTGGGATTTTAATGCATTGTTGAATGGTAGTTTCATACAGATGTTTAGGGACAACTTGTCAGTCCCATCTACAGGAGTCGAGCAGTCCAAGAAGATGTTTTTGATAGATTGTCCCCAGATGTTGGTAAGAAACTACCATGTGACACTGCATAAAATCCCAAAGGACCGCAGATCTGAAGCCTGAAAATGACTGGATGGTTTTCAAAACATGTAGCTTAGTGTGGATAAAATACCTACCAAATAACCTATGTTGTGTAGAAAGTGTTATCAATTCTTGTAATTATTATAAGGTCAAAACCTTGCTCTCTTGGCTGTATGCAACTGCAGCAAGGGCAGGAGTCAATTGACTGATAAAGCTATGTTCATGTTACAAGAGAAAATATATTAGTTATGGTGATTGTATATAACTGATAAGGGACCAGAATTTATTAGAGCAGATCACTGCACTGACATTTCTTTAACTTCATTGTGAAGATTATGGCCATTGCTGTGACCTCTGGTTTGAAATTTTGGGAACTAGGGGCCTTGTTTGGGGAACGCAGTGGTGCAGTTGGTTGAGGCACTGTGCTACAAGGTGGAAGGTCGCATGTTCGATTCCCAATGGTGTCACTGGAATTTTTCATTGACATAATCCTCCCGGTCGCACTATGGCCCTGGGGTCAACTCAGCCTCTAACAGAAATGAGTACCAGGAGTATTTACTGGGGGGGGGGGGGGGGGGGGGGGGGAGAAAGGGGGAAGGGGGGAAAAACACCACCAATCACTCGAGACCATTTTGTTAGAAAAAGGGGCACCTACACACCCTCGAACCC
>Ga0131853_10016623_pt1 | contig 13414 bp, 12 predicted proteins | sample TergutLab28metaG_FD_92764 | JGI IMG/M metagenome (GOLD analysis project Ga0131853, IMG submission 92764) | Labiotermes labralis P1 segment gut microbial communities from Petit-Saut dam, French Guiana - Lab288 P1 (version 2) (version 2) | ecosystem: Host-associated > Arthropoda: Insects >...
ATTAATATTATTTACAGATCAGTGTAACATTAAAGAGGTAATAGTTGCATAGAACTTCTTTCATACTATACTTGCAAGACAGAATACAAGTTTCGGCCAGTTAATTGCCTTCTTTAAGACTGTTAGAAAAATAATTTCCACGTCCCCGGTGTCTATTCAATGTGTGTTTCGAGACTGGCTTGCTGTCTTTCACACGTGGTTATATTCCTTGATCTACTGAAATTCGTTTTAGTGGGAGTAGTTAGGTTTAAATTAGAATAAATTAATTTCTTTTTATTACGTGGAATGATCCTCTTGTGTGTTATATATAAAAACGTTAAAAATACTCTAGAATTGAGTCAGTTTGAGAATGGAACTAAAACGTTTGAGAGTCATAAGGTGAGTCTTTTAATTCGAACTTCCTATTGTATTTCTGAGTAGACCGGGTAGCTCAGTCGGTATAGCGACTGAGCTACGGGCTGGACGGTCCGGGATCGAATCCCGGTGGGGACGAGATTTTCCGCCCGTCCAGACTGGCCCTGGAGCCCACCCAGTTTCTTGTGAAATGGGTACCGGGTCTTTCTGGGGTTAAAGAGCGGCCGGGGCTTGCTGCTGACCACTCACCCCCTTCTAGTGCCGCGGTCATGGAAGAATAGAGCTATACTTCTACCCACCCCTTGGGCCACACCGGGCCTGTAAAGGGATCACTTTACCTTTTTTTATTGTATTTCTGAGACCTTGAGTTTGCAAAATGGAATACAAAATTTCTGAAAGTACTGTGTATATGATTATATGTTGTGCATTTATATCAATCATATCGCGGATATTTATATCTGACTATTCCTCAGCACTCTTCACCTGTCCACTCACAGCTTTACACCACTCTTACCACACAACACGTCACTGCACAGCAAACTGCTGATTGTTGGTCAATATGTCTCTTCATCTGCTGCAAGAAAACTCGTTACAATTTATGTTGGATCCTACGCAATCAAATCATTTCCTTAACAGAACACATCATGCTGTGCTATAAATTCAATAATTAAAAAAAGGGGATAAATCGTCAGTCAAAACACAACTTATGTTCACTTCCATAGGCAATGGCAATATGTTGGGGATTAAATCAGCGCAACATCAGGCCTTTGTTAGACACGCCAGATGGCAGGTATTATACAACATGTCAATATATGGTACTTTCTGAGGCTTTGGCCACAAATTTCAGATTAAATCAGTACGTCAACTGTGTGTGACAGAGAATGTAAGCTGTGTTGTGAATGACGATTTATCCTTTTTTCCTTTACTGATGAAATAATTTCCAACCACTTCTTCTTCTTCTTCTTATAAAGCGCTACAACCTATGTAACATTCTGTCTTGCTCAACCACTTTCTTCCAACTATCTCTATTCTGTGCTACTTTCTTCCTATTGCTTTTGTGTATGCTCTTTATATCTTCCAAAAGTCATCTTCCCACCGCGTTTTAGGTCTTCCAATTGGTCTTTTTGACATGGGTTTCCATCTCTTAATCTTCTGCACAATATTATCCTCAGCCATGCGCTCAACGTGACCTAACCAGTTTAATAATTTCCAACTACGCTTCTACAAATGTCCATGGACACATTCTAGTGCAGTGCACGCATATCCCGATATACCTCACAAATACACGTGCCGTCACGGAAACGCAAAGAGCAGTTTCGCACTGGGTAGCGAGAATTTTGCTTTATGTATTCACATTCAGTTTACCGAGCAAATTGCATGATAGAACTAATCCATTTCCCTTAGACGAGGCCATTTAGTTGTCGAAACATTTAGCCATGTAACGCGTCTGATGAAACGTGATAAGTAGTTGCTTTAATAAAGATTAATTGTTGCCTTGTCACTCATTAATCAGCGGGAATCTGGCTGTATTTAGTAAGGTTCATTGGTTGACAAGCCTAAACACACGCGTCGATTTTGCCTTCTCTGAGTTAAATGTTTAAGATGGTTGGAGCTTGACACTCCCATAGCATTGCCTTCTAGCGTCTCTTCGATTTGAGCACGCACAGAGCGTCTCACAGAAAACGGAAGGAGGTGACTGTCCAAGCAGCATCTCTGCAGGCGTGACTTAACGCTCTATTTCAAAACAATTACTTTTGCCTGGTTTAGACTTACTACATTCTGTAGACTGTATGAGCGTACCAAACAGCCTGTCTTTCTGTTCAGCTGTCAAACAACCGGCTGCTTCAACTTCCATGGATAATTCGGATTCTTGAGAAGAATTAGCGTCCGCCGCTTTTGATTGAGGTTTTGTACGAGTATTGGCGTCCTGATTGTTGCGATGTTTGTGTTTGCACAGTCGGGCTGTCTGTGATTGGACTCACATGCCTACTGTCTTTGTTGTGATTAAGTTTTCATGCCCACACTATGATTAAAATAGAATTAAATATCTCAGCCAAATTTAAAACATAATCGAAGCGTGACAAAAGAAAAAGAAGAAGAAAATGCTTTAAAATTGCAAATTTAAAAAATTCCGTCACAAAAAGCCTGTGGGTGATAGTGCAGTTCTAATAACGCATTTAAATTCAGCGTGGAAAAATTCATAAGAAACACAAATTAGTTTTCGCGTGGCAAAAATTATGTTTTCCGCTGTAGCCGTCACTATAAGCTTCGTCTTCATAACTGGGGTCTCCTCTATCATCGCGAATAGCACGTACTTTCAACAATGTGGCATTCCCGCCCACCACTTCCCTCCTCCCCCCACATTTTCCTCTACGCTTCGTTTTATTGTGTTTTCTGAACTAAGCGCGACACTGTCACGCTTCTACGCAGCTGTCGGCCAACTGTAACATTGTCACCTCGAGCTCTCTGAATTTCTGCTATTTTGCTTTTCCGAAGTCGGCAGGTAAACTCGATATTGCAGTATTTTTGGTGTAGCAACAGCAAAGTCAACAGTTTTGTGTTTCGTGTTTAACATCGGCCCTTCTCTTTCCTATTTTCCCTTCACCACTTCACTCAAAAATTCATGTCTTCTGACTTTGTCTCCATTCCTCGTGTACCTGTTCGATCTTTGAAGCTCATTTGTACTTCAAAATTCATTCAGAAATTCCGCTCCCGATATAAAATCTGCCCACATGTTGGGCGCTATTGTGCCTATCTGTTCCATGCGTGACATTGTCCAGCCAAAAGGAACTAAAATTATTTTTGAATCTCCTTATCTAGTTTGCACCAGGCAGAGACTGAAATAGCACTCATTATTGGAATATGAAACGTCTCGTTGCCACCAGCAGTCAATTTTTCGAACAATTCTTCTGATAACAAATAGGCCTCAGATCCTGGATCCACCACTACGATAAGCTGCTGGTTGTCAATCTTTAATTTACATGCTCGCAGTTCTGAAATTTTCTTTCGTTTATATAATATATTTTCAGTTGTTCTAGGTGGCAGTGATCTTCCCAATAGTTATTTCCATCCTGAATTTCATCAGAATTCACTGTTTGTTTACCAGCAGTTAATGCACAGTTTTTTCATCTAATTCCTTTTTAACTAAGCTCCGACGCGTTACGACTTTTGTCTACGCTATCTTCAGATAGTTGTTGACTGCCTTTTGTAAAGCAACAAAATGACACAAGAACTTGACTATTCTAAGATCACAATTTTTACATAGAATCCACACTGCGTGACAGCATTTGAGGTCTATACACTGGTGTGTGTCAAGATATTTAAATGATTAATATTAACCTGGTTTTACCTTTGAAAGCTAGTTTTTAATATTATCAAATATTGTATACCACATTTTTTTACCATTATCGAAGCACTTCCAGCTCTGATGCTATCGAAAATTGTAAGAGTTAGAAACTAAATTATTTTAAAACAGTAAGATATCCGGCGCACGTGGAATATGGCGTGTTGGCGTCCTTTTAGCAACTTCTTGTAATACCTTGATAATTATGTACATTCCCTGTGGGTGCGGTCGAAGGTTTACGTATTTCTTGTTGCGTGTCTGTGCCAGGTATGGATGCACCGCAGACCATTTCATGTAATTAAAATGCTTTCTTGAACCCGAGTCTCAACCCAAGACTTTACATTCAGAACAAGAAAGCACCGCCCCTACTTGCTTCGTTAAGGTCTGTCTTTCCTGAGTAATTGTGCTGTTTTCTTAGATATTAAGATCGACAGGGTTATAGGGGCAAAATGCCTTTCGAATTTAGGTCCCTTGTTTCACCATTGGTACATGACACCACTTTGTCACCTGGTCACTGCCTGTTTGGAAAACGCCCCACCACTTCTATTTTGGTAGCAGTTGTGCTGCCCATTCTTACTGGAAATAACACTGTTCTGGTATCCTATGTTTCCGACGTTTCGATAAGTCGGTCTCGCTTCATAATTTCTGTCTTGATTTGGCTTGTTTGGGGGGTCATCTGATCCCTTTTTCTGTCTTTGTTGATCGGGGTTTGAATACCGGGTTTCATTAGCCTCCATGGTATCCAATTTTTAATGAAATTTAATGCCTCGGAATTTACTTACATTTGCTGACAAAACAGCGCGATTTGTGTACGAAGTGAAATTGGTGATGGCTACTGCAGCATCTACTTCAAACAATATGAGTGACAGCTTTAGGTTTCTGTGATCGTGCATCGTGAGCAAATCGTGAAGTGAGAGAGAAAACCAACAAGATACAACAGTTAGATGTTTATTATCAACAATTTCTCAACATGTTTCGGGCATCATTATGCCCATCTTCAGGAGACCAGTCGAACAGTAACCTTCACAGTGCTCGCACCCCACAACGCAGCGCCCCACAACCGCTACCAACCAGATCCAGCAGAACCAGCGCAGCCCACCTCGTGCAGTAACACACGTCTTGGTCTCCTGAAGATGGGCATAATGACGCCCGAAACATGTTGAGAAAGTGTTGATAATAAGCATCTAACTGTTGCATTTTGTTGGTTTTCTCTCTCACTTCACGATGAGTGTCAGATTTGCGGCCAAGCTTGAATATCGTAAAATGTGTGCGGACATGTAGCCAGCTTTCCCTTGCTCTTACGTATTTTGGTACGAAGAACGACAACATCTAGCCTGCCTGTATGTTTCAAAAACAGCTCGGTAATCGCCTGTTTGAATTATTCATATCCTTTGAGATCCTTACGCACTTTGTTTATCCGCTGGTTTGCACTAATGTATACCATGGCTTTCTTAGCTGTGGGAAGCCTGATCAATTCTGACACATTTTCCCAAGAAAGTACGAGTCCAAAACAAATTATCATCCAAAGCATCTTGTGTAATAAAGGTTTTCCTATTCACTTGACGACTGAACGATACGAAAAAATCATCCAAATAAAAAAAACGGTGACAATAAAACAAGAAGCAAATGGAGTAACTTCACTTTCATAGCAAAAGGACTGAATTTGTTACCAAACTCTTGAAGTGTGCTATTCTGAAAGTTGCACATAAAACCTAAAATCCCGTTCGTACACCATCTTAAGATAAGTAATGTACTCATAAAGAATGATACTCTTTTGGAAATGGGATTTATCAAATGATGTGACCGGATTGTGACAAACGTGTGTTGGTCAGAATGACCTAATTTTGAGCAAATGTACTGAGGGCATTTCCTACCTTTTAAAGAAACCAATAACAATCTGAAATTTGCTTAACGTCTCCTGGATTATGTTCACTTGTTTGGTTAAACTGAAGGCAATATGGAAATTTTGCCGTATCATAGATAAAGCTGTCACGTACAACGTAATATAATTCTTTATATTTACAGAAAAAAACAGTCAAAAATAATGAAACAAATTATAAACACGCAGTTGTACGTAGACAGCATTTCTAAAGTCGTACTCGAAAATGACAGCCAGCTGACATACTTTGTTTACAGCAACCTGCTCCTCACGACCAGTTCTGTAGGCCTCTAAATTTCAGGAAGACTCGACGCAGTGAAAAGAACACCATGAGATTAGTCGCATAACGTCTTTTAAATGAAACGAAGTTGTTCTGTCACACATTGTACAACCGAGATTACTTCCACACTCTGTAAGTTACCATCTAATACGATACTGTATACACTGTATGCAGAAACATTTGCGTGTTTGGTAAAACGATTGTCGATATAGCTACATACCTGTTCATTCCATTGAGGTAAGAATCAAAGAGGGGGTGTAGCGTAGGCTATCAGCTTCAGTACTATAAACAACAGAACACAGTGCAGCTCCATGCACTCCGTAATGTGTAACACCAGCAAATTCACGAACACTAAAGTGCAAACTTTCACATAAAATTCATTATGACTCCGTCATGTTTCGATCTTCTCCAGTTCATCCTCAGGGAGTTTCTTGAAACAGGAATATATACAACGTAGATGGATTATCAAATCGATTAAAAGTTTTTATTCTTTAAAATTGTGGATATAGAGTTCTTTGTAGAAGTTTGTGTAGAACTGGTCCATATAGTGTGGATATCACAGCATTATGTAATTGTTAATATCGGGAGAATGGCAAGTGTGTGTTGTGGTGGCCACTACCGGTATCGTAAGTCGGAACGCAACTTGAATATGGGTCAGAAATTCACAAAAAATCAGTACCAACTTGCTGCACCATACTATTCATTGTTCTTTATTTCTCCTCTTTTTACATGTTTCCACCTAATTTAGTTGGCCATCCTCAGGCAACCCCCCACAGCTTCCGCTTCAAATTATCTGTTAGGGTGCTCGCATATGATTGAAATCGATGTTGTAGTAAATTATTGTTATAATAAAATTAAGTTACAATTATATAATAGAGTATAAAATTATATGTTGTGTCCAAACATCGATATTTCTCTCTTCTTTCTTATATAGCAAATTTGGAAATCAGTTGTTCGGCGTGTAGAGTATACACTCAGAATGAGTACCCTGTATACTACACACTATACATCTGACTTCAAAACTTGCTACATACGAAGGAAAACGAAGTATAAATGTTTGGACGCAACATATAATTTATAAGGTACTGTACTAATTGTGACTTAACTGTATTTTAATCGAAATTTACTACAACATGGATTTTAATCATATGTGAGAACTCTAAGAGATAAGCTGCAGCGAGCGCTGCATATGTCATAGAGGACTCCCTGCGGATGGCCTATTACGTCAGGCCGAAACATGTCGGAGAACTAAACAACGGTAAATAGTATAGTGCAACAAGTTGGCATTCAATTTTTTGAATGTAATATAGTTGCACGGAAAGTGCATAATGTTAAATGTGTTGAAAATATTGGAAGCGGCCCACCTGCTTTTATTTTATGTTGCTTGTGGCCACATTCCCTGTGTCTGGAGTGGTGATTGGACCATTTATTTTCTTCATTCGTCGCTCTTCACCAAACATTTCTTCGGATTCTCCCACAACAATAGTAACGTGTGCATTCCTTAGAATCTTTGCTTTCAAGCTGCAAAACACATTTCCTTTTAATTAATGTGAGTACGGAAGTGCTTATAGGGAAATGAAAATTGTTCTGCGCTCTAGCTATTTGCACAGGCGGATGCGTTTTTTTTTCTGCATTGTCTACAGGACGTTACCAAACTGGAATTTCACCAACAGTCCTTCGTGTACATCCCGCCGCTTATAAGATTTACACCCAGTAGTTGGTACACCCGCTTGATTAGGAACTGACTCCGGAATTTTGAGACATTGACCTTTTAGTGTGACTGCACTGAGTTACAAACACGCAGCCTGTGATGATTCTATATGAAAATGTGTTTTCTGCATTATGGTAAGATAAACCACCGTCCCTGCTTATTTAAACAAATAATAAAGCAAACAACTTCTATCATGCCATAGTGCCGCTTGTTGTATTCCAGGAAAGAGCTAGTTCCCGTGGGTCAGTCACAATCTCCGAGCGGTGGCAGCTGAAAGAGACGTAGATGGGAAATCCACACAAATTATGTGAAGTAACTGAAGTCATTTCTAGGGTAATGTAGAACTGGTGAATTGCTGTACTGTCAGTTATATAAGATGCAGACAGCCGTCAGACCGTTCAGGTGTTGTGGCAGACCGTTGATTTGCGAATGACCCGAGACCAGATCGTTCCTCGTTGAGATGTCGAGCCACAGTCCCCGTGAGGTGACCACAGCATTGCCTTACACAATATGTGCAATACACGTCACAGTCCTCTTCCTCACTGGGCAGCACAAATATTCTTGAACGTACAAGAACATTAGCCAACGCCCAGATGGGGCAATCCGCGAAATGTCAGAGTCGAAGGACTGTCAGTGGTACTCTGGTAGCTTCATCCTCTCGAGATCTCGAGTTATCATTACACTCTGTATGTATTTTTACCATTTGCGTTTTTCTGTATTATATCAACAAAAATACTGGCCATGGTTCCAAATCAGTATGTGACAGATGTCACAGGGATCTACTTCTTCTAGTATAAATGCGAAAAACTTAATTTTTACGTCCTATATAATAAAGGAAACGCAGAAAATTAGGTGTCCAGTCAACCGTACACACATATAACACGGCGTTTACGTTAGTATTCATTTAGTAGTCTGTCTTACGACAGGTCCAAAGCCTCTTCCCAAGCGAGCTCTCCACATAATGCGATCTAGAGCTTCCTCCTTCAAATGAGGGTAACCTCTCCTTTCCTTAAGGTCATCCAGTAGCTTCCTACATCTTCTTCCTCATCTTCCTGTCACTTCTATCCCTCCTTTTATCATTCCTTCAATAACCAGTTGCAGAAGGCAGTTTCTACCCAAAACCTGACCAATCCAGTTAGCCTTCTGTTTACGTATTTCATGCAGGATATTCCTCTGCTTCGCGACTCTAAGTAATACTTCTTCATTTCTCACATGATCGGTCCAACTGATCTTCATCCTTCCCCAGCACTACATTTCAAAACTTTCCAGGTGTTTCTCATCTACTGTCCGAAGCTTCCCAGTTTCAGCACCATGTAAAGCTATGCTCCAAACGTAACATTTTACTATTTTCTTCCTCAATTTTAAGTACGATGTGCTAGCAAATGAGCCCTCTTCTTGTTAAATGCAGTTTTAGCCATAACAGTCCTACTTTTAATTTCACAAGTACATCTTCTGCCATTTGTTAAAATGTTACCAAAATATTTAAAAGATTCCAAATTCTCTAGTTGTTTTTGGTCTATCCTAATTTTTACTTGGAATGATTGTCTTGAAATTCTCATTACTTTTGTTTTTCCCACATTCATTCCATTCCGTAGCATCTTTCAATTCCAATTTGTGTATCAATCATATCCTGTAGCACCTTTTCTTCCTTAGCCAATAACACAAGGTCATATGCATATTTCACAGTGTGAGTGATTTGCCCTTCTATTTTGAAGTCTCCAAACCCTTCCAGAGCTTCCTTGGTAAGGCATTCGCTGTACAAATTGAACAAAATGGGTGACAAACAGCGTCCTTGTCTAACTCCTCTTCCAATCTTCACACTTTTTGTGTCCCCTCGGTTCAGTCGTATTTTAACACTTTGAGCCATGTGCAAGTTGCCAATCAATCCTCCTACACGCCAGTCAATACCACTTAACTTTAGGATCTGCATTAATTTGGTCCAGTTGACTCGGCCAAATGCCTTCTGCCAGTCTGACATTAACATTTTTAAAAGATCAACAAATGCACTTCAATGTATGAATGTAATTGTATTAAATATCAACTACTGACATATTTCGGCCGGCCATCTCCAGGGTACTGAGAACAAGAATACAATTACAATTATCGTGTCGGAATTGTGGGAATGACGGATTAATACCGAAATATTAATTGTAATTTTATCCTTGTTTTGGCCACATGAGTTGACGGAACATGTGGGTGGTTGCTGTGTAATGAAACAAGATTCATACATTCGAGTGCGTTTGTTGGTTCTTTAAAAAGTTATAGAAAGTTTCAATCTTGGGTGATCACAAATTCGGCTCTGTGATCGTGTTCCCGTTACTCTCAGTGATCGTCAGAATATCCCTAAACACTTGTTGCCTGCTCCAGGTAGGCAACCCTGTGGTCAACTTAGGATTTTTCCCTAGGTTTTCTGATCAACCTGCTTGCAGTGGCTATTAACACGAGACTCGCCAACTCAGCAGCTGTAAAGGTTCCAGTTGCATTATTTTGTACGACCACCAATTTCTGAACCGTCGGCCTTTCCAAGCTGGCTGACGCTCAGAAGCTATGGTACTCGCTCCTACACCCCGCTCTTCGCCTGGGGTTCAACATACGGCACTGCTGCCTGGCGACTGCGTGTAGGCATGGAGCTTCCCATCCTTACAGTAACACGGCCATTTTTTTTTGGCAGGTGAGCTGTTCAGTTAAGCGTCCATTGGAGTGTATCAGACGAATCGGAATATTTTTACTGACCAAGCACGCTATATCGGATTTCCGCTCACGGACTGACGGAATTCTGTTCATTGCAGGCAGTTAATTAGCAAAACCATGAGCGGTTCTGAAGAAAAGATAGTTATTGTGTATGTTAGATGAGGAGGAAAAAAACAAGAAAATAAGGAAGAAGATTCTGGATGTATCATAATATCTGTAAGAAAAGCATGAGTCGTGGCGAATTTCATTCCTTCTAAACGGACTTACTAGAAGATAAGGCAACATTTTTTTATTATTTTTGGGTGAATTACTAAAAGCTTATGATTCTCCTGAATAGGTGGGTACATAATTTATGAACGCAAAATGCATCCTGTAGACAGGCAACAGAACTAAAGAAAGAGAGTTACTTGGTTTAAGGTAATGTATCCGTTTGTAGTACAGACAGTTACAAATGCAAAAAGATAATTACAAATGAAAATTTGAATTAGAGATTAATTTTGATTGTTGTGTATGTTGCTACATCACTACGGAGCGGATTGGAAATAAAACATTTAGTACGCCATTAGAGTACTGAGCAGGATAATAGGAAGTAGAGCAAGGTATGTGATGTGCGTAACGTGCAGTCCGCTCCTGTCCGTACCGTGCAGTCCGCTACTGTGCATAGCGTGGAGTCCGCTACTGCTCGTGCCGTGCAGTCCGCTACTGTCCGTACCGTGCAGTCCGATACTGACCGTACCGTGCAGTAAGCTACTGTCCGTACCGTGCAGTCCGATACTGATCGTAACGTGCAGTCCGCTATTGTCCGTACCGTGCAGTACGAAACTGACCGTACCGTGCAGTCCGCTACTGTCCGTAACGTGCAGTCCGATACTGACCGTAAAGTGCAGTCCGCTACTGTCCGTAACGTGCAGTCCGATACTGACCGTACCGTGCAGTCCGCTACTGTGCGTACCGTCCAGTCCGCTACTGTCCGTAAAGTGCAGTCCGATACTGACCGTACCGTGCAGTCCGCTACTGTCCGTACCGAGCAGTCTGAAACTGACCGTAACGTGCAGTCCGCTACTGTCCGTACGTGCAGTCCGATACTGACCGTAACGTGCAGTCCGCTACTGAGCGTACGGTGCAGTCCGCTACTGTCCGTGTCGTGCAATCCGCTACTGTCCGTACCGTGCAGTTCGCTACTCTACATACTGTAACCGTACAGTGCAGTCCGCTACTGTTCGTACCGTGCAGTCTGATACTCTCCGTACCGTGCAGTCCGCTACTGTCCGTGCCGTGCAATCCGCTACTGTCTGTACCGTGCAAACCGCTACTCTCCATACTGTAATCGTACCGTGCAGTCCGCTACTGTTCGTACCGTGCAGTCCGCTACTTTCCGTACCGTGCAGTCCGCTACTGTCCGTGCCGTGCAGTCCGCTACTGTCCGTGCCGTGCAGTCCGCTACTGTCCGTACCGTGCAGTCCGCTACTGTCCGTACCGTGCAGTCTGCTACTGTCCGTACCGTGGAGTCCACTACTCTCCGTACCGTGCAGTCTGCTACTGTCCGTATCGTGCAGTTCGCTACTCTACATACTGTAACCGTAACGTGCAGTCCGCTACTGTTCGTAACGTGCAGTCCGCTACTGTCCGTACCGTTCAGTGCGCTACTTTCCGTACCGTGCAGTCTGATACTCTCCGTACCGTGCAGTCCGCTACTGTCCGTGCCGTGCAATCCGCTACTGTCCGTACCGTGCACACCGCTAGTCTCCATACTGTAACAGTACAGTGCAGTCCACTACTGTTCGTACCGTGCAGTCCGCTACTGTCCGTACCGTGCAGTCCACTACTGTCCGTAACGTTAAGTGCGCTACTTTCCGTACCGTGCAGTCCGCTACTGTCCGTGTCGTGCAGTCCGCTACTCTCCATACTGTAAACGTACCGTGCAGTCCGCTACTGTCCATACCGTGCAGTCCGCTACTGTCCATACCGTGCAGTCCGCTACTGTCCGTACCGTGCAGTCTGCTACTGTCCGTACCGTGCAGTACGCTACATTCCGTACCGTGCAGTCCACTACTGTCCGTACCGTGCAGTCCGCAACTGTCGGTACCATGCAGTCCGCTACTCTCCATACTCTAAATGTACCGTGCAGTCCGCTACTGTCCGTACCGTGCAGTCTGCTACCTTCGGTACCGTGCAGTCCGCTACTCTCCATACCGTAAGCGTAACGTACAGTCCGCTACTGTGCGTAACGTGCAGTCCGCCACTGTGCGTACCGTGCAGTCCGCTACTGTCCGTACCGTGCATTCCGCTACTGAGCGTACAATGCACTCCGCTACTGTCCGTGCCGTGCGGTCCGCTACTGTGCGTACCGTGCAGTCCGCTACTCTCCGTACCGTGCAGTGCATTACTGTCCGTAACGTACTGTGCGCTACTGTCCGTACCGTGCAGTCCGCTACTGTCTGTACCGTGCAGTCCGCTACTGTCCGTACCGTGCAGTGCGCTAATGTCCGTACCATGCAGTGCGCTACTGTTCGTACCGTGCACTCCTCTACTGTCTGTATTGTGCAGTCCGATACTGTGCGTACCGTGCAGTCCGCTAGTTTGCGTACCGTGCAGTCCGCTACTGTCCGTACCGTGCAGTCCTCTACTGTGCCTACCGTGCAGTCCGCTACTCTCCGTACCCTGCAGTCCGCTACTGTCCGTACCGTGCACTCCGCTACTCTCCATACCGTAACCGTACCGTTTAGTCCGCTCCTGTCCGTACCGTGCAGTCCGCTACTCTCCATACTGTAACCGTATCGTGCAGTCCGCTACTGCCGTACCGTGCAGTCCGCTACTGTGCGTACCGTGCAGTCCGCTGCTCTCCGTACCGTGCAGTCCGCTACTGTCCGTACCGTGCAGTCCGCTACTGTGCGTACCGTGCAGTCCGCTACTTTGCGTACCGTGCAGTCCGCTACTGTCCGTACCGTACAGTCCGCTACTGTGCGTACCGTGCAGTCCGCTACTGTCCGTACCGTGAAGTCCGCTACTGTATATACCGTGCATTCCGCTACTCTATCCGTAACGTGCAGTCCGCTACTGTCCGTACCATGCAGTCCGATACTGTCCGTACCGTGCAGTCCGCTACTCTCCGTACCGTGCAGTCCCCTACTGTACATACCGTGCATTCCGCTACTC
>Ga0131853_10016624_pt1 | contig 13413 bp, 49 predicted proteins | sample TergutLab28metaG_FD_92764 | JGI IMG/M metagenome (GOLD analysis project Ga0131853, IMG submission 92764) | Labiotermes labralis P1 segment gut microbial communities from Petit-Saut dam, French Guiana - Lab288 P1 (version 2) (version 2) | ecosystem: Host-associated > Arthropoda: Insects >...
CCGTGCATCGTGATAAATTCTTATAATAAATCCAATTAGACGCACAAATTTCTCAAATTGATCTTTGGAATAAAACTCTACATGTTTCGGACAGTTCCCGTATCCATCATCAGGAGTTTTCACAAACGCAAAAATCAACACTCAAAAGACACACACACACACAAAATACACTCAAACATGGACAAATATCACACATACTTACACATACTATCAATCAACACATACACACACTCTCACAAAAACACTAACACCAACAAAAACACATTAAAACACAACACGCAGAAACAAAACTACACACACACACACGCACTTGCACAAACAATGAGTATAAAACTCACACACATATACACACATCACACAAATTCCGAAATACAGAAAACACAAAATGAGACGCAAAATCACAATCACGCAATCGCGCAAAACACACTATACACACAAATAAACGTACACACCCACACTCACACGCACCCACACACACGCCTCACACACAAAACACGTACACGCACACACGCACGAGCACACGCACACACACAAAATCAAACCAACACTCACACGTTCACACAACGGAAGAACAACACGAACATACAGACACAAAATCACACGCACTCAAACAAACATATACACACCACACACATCCACACACATACAACACACACACTATCGCACACTCACAAAACACACACTCTTATATTTAAACGCACATTCACACAAATAAATTACTCTCCCAATTACACAAACTCAAATCTCACAAATAAACACAAACTCACACAACCACACTCACACAAAGTAACCGCAACACACACAACACACCATCACACACACGCAACACTCAAACACACACAACATACAACCTCTCAAACAAACTCACACAGACACACTCACACAAACATACATACAACACACACACACACTCACACATACACACCACATACACACGCACAAACACTTATACACATAATAACACACAAATACACACTCACAAAAACACACCCATACACACAGTAACACACGCTGGCCCTCACAAACTATTAGAAACATTAAACACACACGCAAATACTCACACATTCACACATACACACACACATTAACAAAAACGAAAAACTCACACAATTACACACATACCTATCACATACACTCAAACGCACACACATTCACACACACACTCATAAAAATACCCATAAACCCACACACACACACAATAACAAACATAACACACTCACCAATATTTCTATACACACATTCACACACACACACACCCTCAGCCCCACACAACACACAAAACTCTCACAAACAAACTCACACACAAAACACGCACACCACAACCTACAATCACACAACACACACATTACACAAACGAACTCATTCACAATTTCCAGACAAATACAAACAAATCACACAAAACACTAAAAGCACATCAAAGACACACACTGCACACGTACCCACACGCACTCACACTCACACAAACACACCCGCTCAAACACTTGCTCAATTTTACGCAAACACTCAAATGACACGCAGAAACACACACTCACAAACACACACCACACAAAAAGACACATTCACAAACAGTATATCAAACATAAACAAAACCCACACAAACACATACACACACACACACTATCTATCTCTCTCTCACACACACACACATGCATTCACACACACACACACACATGCAGACACACCACACACGTAGATTCACACAACACACCTTAAACACACACATCAAACACACACACGTACAAAACACACAAAATACTACACAATAAATCACACACAAACACACACTCACACACAATCAAACACACACATACAACACAAACACGCACACCCACACACGAACAAAAACACACACCACACACACGCATGCCCACTCACACACATATCTACATACTTCATACAAATATAAAACCCCCCACACACACACATTCAAACACACACTGTCACAAACCCACAAAACAAAAGCATACACTCACAACACAACAAAAGACACCTACACAATCACTCACACACAGACACACTCTCACGCAAATACGCAAGAAACAATCAAATACTAACACACAGACACCAAACACACACACCCAAACACACAAACTATATACAAAATCATCACACACACAAACACACGCACACTCACACACACAATCATATAAATAATCAAAAGCACACAAAAAATCACCATATCCCTCTCAACGCATGTTCGCATACACTCACATACACACGAAAATTACCAGACACACACTAACAAACAAAAACTAGCATTCTTACACACAGACAAACAAATACCAAAGTTCACACACACACAAACAGACTAACATGCACACACTGACATACACGCCACATAAACACAACACACAAACACACACAAAAGAACCACACACACTCACACAATCACATATTCACACTTACACAGACACTCAAACACACAAACACCTAAACATACATTCCCAAACTCCCACACAAGAACACACTCATAAACAAATACTCACACAAACAAACAAACACAAAAACATACACACAAATCACACACAACTACACACACACATTAAAAAGCACATACTCTCACACACATTTCTAGAAACACATTCACATAAAAAAAACAACATGCACAACACGCTACACACAGAAATTCACACATACAAATACAACAACTCACACAAACCCACAAAAACACATACCACACACCCAACAAAAACACACACAAAGGTAGACACAAACACACGGAAACAAGCAACCACACAACACAAACCAACACAAGACAACATTGACACACAAACTAAAGTAATCACGCAACATACACAAAAACACGGAAACACAAACACTCTCACACGCACTCATACACACAAATACACTCAATCAAACAGAAAAACAGGACCACTCACCTTTACAAACACGCCCTACACACACACATACAAATCCTCACATACACCAGACACACACAAATATTCGCACTAACTAACACTCACACAAACACACACAAATATTCACCCAGACACACACACTCACACTCACACACACAGCCCATACACCACAAATACACACACACTCTCATACAAAACACCCAACACACAACAACCACACAAGACAAATTCACACCTGCACAAACACACAGACACTGAAACACACACGCAAAGACATCCCACAAAATAGCACACACATAAATTAACAAAACAAGAACACAGTCACATACAAAAACAAACACACTTTGACACACACATACACAAAATCAAACACAAAGACACACAGGAAAAAACGCACAACCCACACAAAACACAAACACTCACACTCTGACACACAATCACATAATCACACAAACTCACACATTCACACACACGCTCATAAACAGAACCACACCACAAACACAGCAAACAAACACACACAAAACACATAAAACTCACACATACAAAGAGAGAACATACATATCCACACTCACACACACACACACGCACACACACAACCAAACAAACCCACACACACACTCATAAATCCAACCACACACATTCAAATTACACTCACTCCACACACACTTCACAAACACACACAAACTCAAAGTCACTCAAATACACACATCACAAACATGCAATAGAGCCAAATAAACACCACACACATACTCACAAACAAACAACACACACAACATATACACACAAACGAAAACAAACACACACATTACAAACCCAAATAACCACACTCAAACAAAAGAAATACATACACACACAAAAACAAATATACACAAAACTCACAACCACACACTCAGACACACACAATTACACACACTTTTACACTCATAAAAAACACACATACAATGACTGCCAACAAACGAGCGCACGCGCACAAGTACACACGCACACAAAACGAGAACACAATACCACAAACGTCACAAATCACACAAAATCCTAGTCACACACAAACCAACATTCACACACACACAAATACAAACACATCAAACACACACACAATGCACACTGACACAAATACACATTTATTCACACACACATACATTCACATATAAAGACAAACACTCACACATACACACTCACACAAACAATGAAACACAGACCCACATACGCCCAAACCACACTCACACATCTTAACAAAACATCACACAAAAACACGCCATACACACTCCCTCAAACCATTCAATAAACATAGAATCACACATAAACACATACGTACACAAATATCTCACACACACCCAAACACACACACAAAATCCACACGCAGTAATTACACACTAACACACACAATCACAAAATAAAAACACAAAAACACACAAAACCTCACAAAAACAAATAGTCACGCAACATTAACAAACACACACACACACTCGCAGACACACACACTAACACCCAAACCAAAACACATCACAAAAAATGGACAAAGTCTTTTACAAACACGAAAACCCGCATATATATATATATACACCACACACACACAAAATAACCTTCAAACCCACACACACGCTCGCACACACAAAAAGACACACACATTCAAATACGAACGCACACGAAACAAACAATCGCACACATACAAACCACACACACTTAAAAAAACACAAAAACAAAACGCACACACACACATTCACAAACACACAAAAATAAATTCACCCCCAATTACACAGAAACACACACACACAAACACACAAGTGTAAAACATAAACGTACCTCATAAAAATCACACACAATCACACATATACACAAACCAACACAAACACACAAAATCACATACACGATCATAAACACACACACACAAACATAAACAACTCAAACAAATATACACACAGAAACAAAATTAACTCACATACACACAAACAAACAAAAATCACACCACAATCACAAAAAACGCACACATACACACACACACACACAGAAACACAAAAACACTCACAGTCAAACACGATCCAAACAAACCACAAAAAAATCACTCACGCACACATCACACAAAAAACACAACCAAACACACAATACACACACAAAAACACCTCACACATACACAAAAAACAAACATTCACACCCAAAAACACAAACACAAATTGAAATAAAAATAAAAAAACACAAGCACACACAATCATACACAAACAAAAGAACAAACATATACACATAAATATACACAAACAATCATATACACACACGCACACTCAAAAACAGCACACACAACAACCAAAAACACACATTCACTCAAAAACAAAAATTATGAATCGAAATCTCACAAAAAAATATTTACTCATTCACGAATAAAACTCACAAACCACGAACACACACACAAAACAATAAAACAAAAACAAAAACAAAAACACACCACACACATCCACTCACACACACACACACACACACACACACAGAAACACACACATTCACACACTCACGCAAAACCACACAAATCCTTTACATCACACGAAATATTCACATACACACACGCAAACACACACACCATACAAACAAACACGCAGTCACACGCAAACGCACACATACGCCAGGAAAACAAACATCCACACACACGCAAACACACACAAACAAACAAACGCGTGCACGCATTTACAAATACACTCACACACACACACACACACACACTCACACACACTCATAAACACTACACACAACACACGCACACACAAACACACTATCTCGTAGATACACACTCTCACACACACATAAACACACAACACACACCAACACACATAAAACACACATCACACTCACAATCACATATACAAAAAAACAAACATCACGTACACTTATATTTAAACACATATTCACACAAATAAAAAAAACGTCACGCACAAACACACTCACGCAAACACACACACTCAAATTCGCACAGGAACCCTCACGCATAACCAAACACACATATACCACACAAATTCACATTCACACACACAATCAAACGCACACAAAACAATGCACACAGACACAAACAACAAAATCACACAGACACACTCACACAAACAAAATGCACACTGATACGTACACACACAACAATCACACAAATATATTAAAAATCTCACTCACACTTACAAAAAAATACCCACTTAAAAACACAAACACAGTGACACACACAAGAAGTCAACACAATTAAAAAACCATAATAACACATATCACAAAATCACACACTGACACATACATAAACAAACACACACTCAGAACCACAAAAAATACTCGCACATACACACACATTCACACTTATTCTCAAACCCACACATTCAACCACACACACACACACAATCAAACACACTCTCGCAAACAAAACAATTACACAAAAACACCATGCACAAACACACACACACACACACAAACAAACACACATTTACCCACACAAAATCACACACACGCACAAACAACACAAACACTCCGGCACACAAAAACACACACAGACACACAACCAAACACTCACACAGAACAAACACGCCACCCACACACTCACACTACACGCACACAACACACAAACACATTCACACACATTTCACACAGACACACAGAAAACACGGACACACACACATACATACCTACACACACAAAACTTTCACATAATTACACACAATCACATAATGACACCACACAAAAAACACAAACTCAAACATACAAACCCTTACTAACAAATCCACATGCGTACTCGTACACACACACACACACACACACACACTATCTCACAAAAACAGAATCCAACTAACAGAAACCATACGCAAACACACACACACAATCACAAACACTTCCAAACACGCAAAAAAAAAGACACACATATACACATACCACACAAAGCAATCACAAACACATAAACACACGCATACCATGCACACGCACAACAACACACATATACCACACAAACATACCCAAAACACAGTTACAAACACAAACAAAATAACACTCACAAACCACTCTCAAACACACACACACACAAGAATTAAATAAACACATAATCACACTAAACAACACACAAACACAAACACACAAATTCACACACACGCACTCACACACATATCTATACACATCACACACATATACACCCACATTAACACACAGAGTATCACAAAATCATTCAAATACGCTCGCACTCAAAAAATCAAAGAACACATACACTCACACTCACACACGCAGATACAACATAGAGACACAACTAAACATAAACAAATAACATACACAAATAGAGCACACACACAAAATCATACACTCATATAAACAGAATCACTCACACAATTTCACACTCACACAAAAACCCGCACACGCTGAAACTGAACGCACACACTCACACATATATGCACACACAATCAAACTAATTCACAAACACACACTCACACAATCACACGCATAAACGTTCACACACATTCACATTCACACATAACACACACACACTCACGTACACCACATGCACACACAACAAACACACATACTACCACAAACACAAACACACCACGCATTCATACACTCAAAAACTCACATATACACACTGCCTCAAGAACCATACACTAAAAAAACACAAAATCACACAAAAAACAAACCCACACACAAACAATCAAACAGACACACATACACACAAACCAAACTTACTCAACTCAAAAATTCATCCCCAAACAAACACACCCAAATACCAAACACAAACACACATTTCGACTCACAATATCACACAGAAAACAACCATACAAAAACCCAAACAACACAATCTAAATACAAACACTCACACATACACACAAACACGCTCACACACAAACCCACACACACACACACACACGCACGAAACGACACACAACACACGAACACATCACACACACACACACACACACACACACACAAATAACACACTCACAAACGGAGACACAAATATTCACACGCGCAATCAAACAACACACACAGAATCACATACAAACACTCACACACCCACATTATCACGCATCATACCCAAACAAACACAAAATCACACACCATACACAAACACACACACAAAAACAGAAACACGCACACACATTCACACCACATACACACCACGAACCACCATATAAACACCACGCACACACACGCAAATACAATCACACACACACAACATCACAACCACACAAACACCCACTCACACACACACATTCACGCAAACAAATATTAAAACTCACATACACAGCACATAAAAAACATGCACAATCAAAAAACACACACACGCGCAAACACCCAAGCAGACTCAACCAAACAACTGCACACACAAAAACCACACACACTCACACTCACACATAAAACACACACACACACACACACACTCAAAAACACATCTACACATATCAAAATTATTCAAGTACACCACCCACACATATAAACAAAACAGACACATTCTAACACATACAACCACACAAAATACATCCAAAAATACACATACACAATGGAACTCAAATACACAATCCCATACACACACAAATAATCGAACCCCAATAAATAACAAACACACAAACTTAAACTCAGAGAAAAGGTAAGCACAAGCACATTAACACGCATAAAAATCACATAAACACACACAGAATCACAATCATATACACTGGAATATTTACGCCAACCTACACAAAACAGACACTCAATGTACACACGCACACACACACAAGAACTCACACTCACTCACACACACGTTGTCACAAACACAAAGATTCCCACAAACATATACACACACAATATATACCCACACACCAACACACTCCACACACACACAAAACACACACTATAACACACACAAGCTCACACACATACGCCCAAACACTCTCACACATACACACAACTTCACTCAAACACAAACACTCATATAGAGAGACACACAATAACACACAATTACACTCAGACAAAAACACTCCCACAAACAATGAAACAGACACACATACAAACAAAAACACGCATATCTCACACATTTCAAAAAACACACGCATACACTAGACACATACATTTCGACAAACACTATCACACACAAACATACCGTACACAATCAAAAACACCACCCTAAGCACACAAAAACAAAATCACACATATATACATAAACACTCACACACACCCACACACACAATAACACACACCACAAACAAATACACAACACAAACAAAGAAAACGGACTCAAACATCACACACACTCACACACCCAATACTCAACACACACACCAACACACAAACTCTCACACACACAGAAATAATCACGCAAAATACACAAACACACACACTCTCACTCACACACACACAAACACAAAGAGATAAATTCACACCAAAACAAAACCCCTTAACACACACATACACGAAACCCCAGAAACAGACACGAAAGACACACACACAAACACTCATCCAGTCACGACTCACACACAAAACAATTCACGCGCACAAAATCTCAGAATCACCCACACAAAAAATACAACACACACACAGACACATAACCCACACACACACATACAAAACCACACTTACACCAGCAAAAAGCACAAAACCCCAAACACGAAAACAAACAAACTCCACACAAACGCACACACAAAAAACACTCATTCACAAACGCACAAACACACACACAAACAAACATACTCACATTCACATAATCACACAAGTACAAGCCGAGTAAAAAATACAAACATCTCACACATGCACACAAATTAACCCACAAAAGCACACACCCAAAAAATATCACACAATCACAGACACGACCTTAAACACACACAAACAAACATACACCACAAAATCACCCACACACATAATCAATCACAAACACATACACACCACAAACACTTACCCTCACAAAAAGACACCAAACACACACATTACACAGACGCCCACACACTCGCACATATTTACACACACACATACTCACACAAAAAAACTCATAGTTATAAACACTTTCACACAAAATCCACGCAAACAACACACACACACAAAATCACTCACACACACAATACACACACATAAACACCACAAACATCCTCCAACATACAGAATATCACTCACACACAAAAACACACAAAAACTAAACCAATCAAAAGAAAAAAAGACACACCCACTCACTAAAAAAATAACCACACACATTCGCACACAACACAAATTCAAACTTACACACACACACCACACACGCGCACACACACACACAAACTCACAAACACACCACACAAAACCACCACAAAACGCACTTATTCATGCACACAAACACACACACACACACACACAATAAGAATGAAATTCACACATACACAACTACAAACATTCAAACAAAAACACACACGAAAAACGCATACCACGCACACAGACAGCACACAGAAATACACATACCAAACACATACACAGACACACATAAGTTAACGCACACTCTCACACAATTACACCCACTAGATCAGACACCACACACACACACTCACAATCACGAACACACAAGCAAACACACACAAACACACAAAAACGCAAAACCACACACGAACACAAGGACGCACACACACAAACGCACACAAACACAATCGTATGCCACACACACGAACACCAACACACACACCTAAACGACCACCGTTAAACACACTCACGAACACACACTCACACACACACACACCATAAACATTCACACACACACCCACACAAATATATACAGACAGTAAACACACAACAGACATATACACTCACAAACACACGCACAACACACACACACTCGCATATACACACAGTTTCACACAAAAGCAAACACACTCGAAATTCCACACACACACACACGCACACACACAAACACACATTCACATTTTCACACACAGATACACTCACAACAACACAAATACACACCACACACATACGTACAAATCACACACCACACACTCTGAAAGAAACTCACTCTCAGACTCAAAAACACACAGCACACACACTCACACACACATCACACAAACTCACACGCATAACACATACAAAAACACACTCATATTCACAATCATATTTGTACACAAATACACAATCACTAATACACATTCAATCAGTCACACACACAGACACTCATAGACACATACCACAAACACACACATAAACACAAATTCAAATATAAGAACACACGTAGTCATAAACAAACAAAAACAATCACAATTAAACACACATTATCAAGCACACTCACACATACTCACTCACTCACTAAACACAAATACGCACAAATCCTTCACACACATACACAAACACACATACCACACACACACTTGTACACACGCAATCACGCACGAGAAGACACACACTCCACACTCACACCCAAACACACACACTTACACACAAATACACACACACAAGAACAGAGCACACCCATACTCACACAACACACAAAAAGAACAAACAAACACACCCGCACACACTCCAAACAGGCACACACAGTACCTAAACACACTACAACACAAATCAAAGGCACACCAAAAGAAAATACAAACACTCTACTTCGTGAAGACACCCAATCGCAAAAACACACTACACACAATCAAAACACAGAATATCACCCTCACAAACATACACCACACAAAAACACAGAACATATTAATATTCACACAAAAAATTACAAACACAATCATACAAAAATCACAATCAAAGACACAATCTCATACACTCAAACAAACACAAACTCACACACAGATACATTCACACACACATCACACATACACTACAACCAAACAACTCACAGATTCAAAATAATAAAATCATATCACACACACTCATACCCACAACACACACTCACACACAAACACACACACACATACACACAAAATAACACGCCAAAATCACACACACTCAAACAAATACAAACACCAACAAACAAAAACCCAAACACACGAAACAAACACAGAATTTCTCACACAACCACCCACCCACACACAAACTCACACAACCACACACCCACACCTACACACTCACACACACCTGAACACACACCCCATACAAAAATAAAATCACACATAAACCCACACACTCACTCTCAAACACATACACAACACACACTCACATACACACAGAAACACATACACACCCTCATTCACACAAACTTACTAAGCGAACACACTCACACAAACACACTCACACAAAGTCACACTCAACCCTAGACACTCACTCACACACACACACGCATATTCGCACGCAAATACAGATTACGGAAACACCAAACACACTCACCCATCCCCATACAATCGCAATATATACACAAACAACCCACACACACAAACACATTCATACACACAAATATATTCCCACACAAAAAACATACATAAACACAAACCCAACGTAGGCACACACAAACGCACACACACACACACACACACGCACAAAAGCGACAAACACACATTCACTCACAAACACACACATTACACAAACAAAATCAATCACAAACATTCTCTCACACACACACCACACTCAAGCACACGAACAAACACAAACATTCAAACATACGCACATACAATGCCCTTACATGCACATACTCATACACAAAATTCAAAATACGTTTTAAAACAAACACATACTTACAACCACATAAACGCACACAACACATTCACATTAAAACACACTCAAACACACCACACAAAAGCCACACACACATACACACCAAACAAAAACACACTCACACACACAAAATCACAAACGCGCGCACATATTCAAAAGCACTCCCACACTAGGATCAAACACATGGGCACAAACACAAGCACATACACCGCACACAAACACGCCCCCACACACAGGCACAACGCACGTATTCATACACACAAAATAACAAACATATACTCACACAAGAAACACACTCTCACACACACAAACACATGAAACCCCCACACCACTTACACACACACACCACTACAACACACCCACTTAAAAACACACTCACACAAACACAAAAACAAACACACGCAAACACACATAAACACACAATCCACACACCCTCACACACAAAAATAACGCAAGTACAACACACACAAACTTCAACACACACACTCACACTCACAAACACAAACACACAACACACACACACAATACCACGCACACAATCACACACACATCACGCAACGACACTCACAGAACACACAAACACACCTCAAACACAATCAAACACAGCCCACACAAACACAGAGAGCCCCACACACAAACAAATGTTCCACAATATATAAACACCCACACCCACTCAAAAAGCACAAGGACACCCAATCACACACATACGCAAACACACGTTCACATACACAAATGAAATACACATAGAACGCACAAAAACACAAATACTCATAAACACACCATACACAAACACACAAAGAGAAACATATTCCACAAAGAAGGAAACTCCAACACAACAATCGTTCACAAAATCTCACACACATACACAAACAGCACACATTCCACCCACACACAAAATCACATAAACACCACACACACAAAACTCACACCCAAACAAACCCACAAACACATTCCACACAGTAATACCAACACTTCACACACTCAAACACAA
>Ga0131853_10016625_pt1 | contig 13413 bp, 9 predicted proteins | sample TergutLab28metaG_FD_92764 | JGI IMG/M metagenome (GOLD analysis project Ga0131853, IMG submission 92764) | Labiotermes labralis P1 segment gut microbial communities from Petit-Saut dam, French Guiana - Lab288 P1 (version 2) (version 2) | ecosystem: Host-associated > Arthropoda: Insects >...
CCATATAAAAACTCCCGCCGCCGCGCCAAAAAGCGTGGGAAGCCTGTGTGGATTTTATATTGATAATGTGGAGGGGGGGGGGGGGGGTTGGCATAAGTAAGACAATGATGGATGAAACAGCAGAAGAATAATTGATGGATATTTGAGGGTAACAGGATGAAAACATAGTTGAATCCAAAAAAAGTTATAAATTTGTGCTAAAGGAATGCAAGGAGATATCGTACATGAAAATAAATAAATACCTTGACTGTAGATAAGACGGGAACATCAAAAAGTGGGAAAACAGCCAGCTTGAGCTATTGAGGTGACCAGTTTGAAATTAAACATTAAAATGATGTATAAAGGTGTAATTAGACGCAGAGAAATGAAAAGAAAGAACAACGTTTGTTTCCATACTTCCTTTACTTGTTTAAATACATTGCAGATGTTCATATCATGCACTGCATACCAGCAGTACTATCAAGGCCGATACATAGCATGCCGTGCCGCTAAGGGTTTAGATTGTGTCTTTCCCGTTCGATTTACACAGTGCAACCGTGTTTGATTCACATTTGCCTTGCTTTGATCATGCCGTTCTTCTCAAGGCCACGGCACAGCATGTCCGTCGAGAGACGGCCTGTGGGCTACCTGCCCGCGTTCCATGAAGGTTGTTATCAGAAGCATACCAATCTCAGATGTAGGTGGCCAGTGTGAAACCAAACAATGTTTGTCATGGCCGAGGAAAAGAGTGGTAGCAGTACACTACAAAAAAGACAATCTGTTAAACTGTTGGACTACTAGTTCGGATATTTCCAGCTACCACGCGGACTTTCACGAAGGACACAGCACTGTCGGAGCAGGGCAGGGGCGTGGCATGGCATATGTGAATTAATGGCACGGCATGGGCACGGCATGCTTTGTGTGAATCGGCCTTTACACGGGGGACAAAGACAGCTAAGCAATACAGGGGTGAAGGTGAGAACTAAACAGTAAAGTTGGAATGCAATAAAAGGGCAGAAAGAAGTATATAAATGAGAGTCACTGGATTAAGTGAAGGGCAGTTGTGGAAAACAGGCAAGAATAAGAGGAAAGGGAATAAATTAAGGGATTAGAAGCCAGACAAATTGTAGTAGTCAAAGGAGATGGAGCAGAAGGGAAGATGAAATGCACAATAGTTTAAAAAATTAATGCAAAGCTATAAGGACAATGAAATTGGCAATGGAAGGGTACAGTAATACTTCAACAAAGGAAGGGCGATGATAATAAATTAAAATACGAGATGAGAAAGAGAAGAAGAGGCTCTTGCTTATCTTCCAACTCACTGGGCACTGCTTACTCTGCATGGGAGAAAACCAGGACACTGAGGCCACTTACCTTCATAGGCTTGTGTGTAGGAAATGGGGGATCTTGGTGCTGTGTGTGTTTTAGGGACAACAGACTTAAAATTGCCTTTGTTTTGTTTGCCGGTCACAGGCTGAGTTTGGCACACTTTGGGAGGTGACTCGCCTCATCTTGAAGACTTGCTTCATAAGCCATCTGTCACACTTTGATAATGCATCTTGTACCGTGCTTTTATACGAGTACCTACCACATAGGAAATTCCATTCACTTCAATACTATGAAAGTGCAAAGAGGGTAGGCAGAGTCTGAGTGCATTTTTGTATCACAAAGCTCATTAAAGTTCCCTCGATAAATGTTGCAGCGATCCATCCAGATACACGCTACGTACTGCACACTACTTGTGCAACACTCATTCTCAGAACCACGGATGCCTTAACCCCCACAAAATGTGTACATTGGAGTGCATTATTTGGCCTCCTGCCATTTGACTCATGCCCGCTTGATTTAAAGTGTATATACAGCAGACAGGTATGTGTAAATGAAATACAGCATTTTATTGTCAGCCAACAGTCCTTTTTGTGACGCTGTTAATAATTGAAAAACAAGACTGATTTATTGTTGGGTTTATTTGACATGATGACTGAAATGTCCCCTTTAAATGCCTAACAAACTGGACATCTGGGGTCTGATTGTGAGCAGGGATGCCTGCATGAAACAAATCACTTACCTGAACCTAGCGGTAAGCCTTAGTCTTACCACCAGATGCTATATACACACTTGCATCCACTCTTACAGCGGTTGTAATTTTGTACGTTGGCATAGCTTGTATCAATAACAATGGGGGTAGCAAAATATGCCATGGGTATGAAGACTGAAGTGAAGGAGATGAGTTAGAAAGAGGAGGAATATTATTTTGAACCCCTCCTTACCACACCAACACCCCCCTTCCCCCAATTTCACCCAAATTTCTTGTCTTTGTCCCTCTTTGAACTCAATACACAATAATCAATTCTTTTGACACTCTGGTACTGTAAATGTCCTCACTACTTCTAGAGTAAAAATGTTCTTACTCCACCTACCTCCCACCCGCCCAAACCCTCACTCCCCCCCCAACATAAGTGCAGTACAAATATTTCATTCCAACAATCCAGAATTGCACTCACAAAGACAAGTATGACCATTCTGAACCATTCGATGCACAGAGACATTCAAGAGTCACTAGCGTTCAGGGCAGTCACAGTTGTTATCACCGTTACTTTATTTAATTTACAAATATTGCACAGTCTATTCACACCCTGTACCTGTTCAGCCCTCTCCAGCATACCGGTGATCGTCATGCTGCAGCACTTCAGAAGTAAGTCTCACCTTGCACTGGCAGAATCCAAGTTACGAAACTTAAGTTGAGTAAGGTCAACATGTCATAAAGATGACAATATTGTGTTCAATTACACTTTGTACAGATCATTTGATGATAACTATGCTGTTTGTAAATGAAATGTGGGACATTGGAGTGCATTTTATATTCGTGGTTCTATGCATCGCAATTCTAGGTTGAAGAAATCCAACAAGATGCAACAGTATGCAGATATTTATGTACTGCTAAATTACTCTACACGTTTTCGGCATACATCGCGCCCATCATCAGGAGTACATAAAACTGTAGTTGCAGCCTCTGGTACAGATCATACTGTCTGAGGAGCAAGCTTCCTCAAACGTGACCAAATAAGGACTTATCTGGTCACGTTTGATGAAGCTTGCTCCCCGGACAGTATGATCTGTACCAGAGGCTGCAACTACAGTTTTATGTACTCCTGATGATGGGCGCGATGGATGCCCAAAACATGTAGAGTAATTTAGCAGTAAATAAGTATCTGCATACTGTTGCATCTTGTTGGATTTCTTCAACCTAGAATTGGAATGCACATTTGACTTCTTTCCCTGAGCAACGTACAGGACAAGCACAGAACTGTTTCTGTTCGCAATTTGCGCAGCACAGTGGATACAGAAGCATTTTCTTTCCAAAAAACTGGTCAAATATTGAAGTGTATGACAGGAGGGCAACAGAAAGTGATGTGCTGTAATGCAACACCGAACTGGAATACAACATGATACTTGCGTGGTGACGATGGGCGCAGCAGTCTTCTTGCATTATGTACGCTACATTGTCATAAATTCAGTGAGCACACAACGTGCTGCAACAGTTTAAGGAACTTGTGTTGGGTTTTGCACCTTCCCAGCCAGCAGTACCAGTTGTGTGTCCCGGTGCAGAAGAAAGAACAGGAATGGGCGGTCCACCACCAGATTTGTGGCTGCTCTTTTCAGCCTCTTGGGAACTACAAACAAAACATTAAATTTCAATGTGACAGTCAAGTACACACTGCCGATAACTGGGCTGTTAGTTTCTTCTAGAAGAGAGAACAGAGTTCACAGTGATCAACAGAGACAACCGGTCTCTGACACATAAGCACACTGAAGAGTCTCAGCATTCATGCTGACCAAATGCAAAAATAAAAACTTCACATAATTCTTACACTTTTCTCCACTTCCAGTTATGAAATACAACAGACAAGCATAACTTTTTAAATTAAAAAGATAATATTTTTCCCATCCTTTTTTTGAACAACAAAGACTTAAACTGGCAAAACTATAAGTTTTCTTGTTGTACATGAATAGGAAACTTGGTTTAACACCCATATAAAAACTGTTTTAGACCACTTAGGAGACCTAGGTATAGATGGAATGATAATACTGAAACAGGACCTGAAGAATTTGCATATGAGGATGTGGGTTGTATTAATCAGGCTCAGGAAATGGCTGGCTTTTGTGAGCACATTAATGAACCGTATGGTCCCACAGAAGGCAGAACACTTCTTCACCAGCTCAGCCTTTATCAACTTATCACAAAGGACTAGGAACTATTTAGTAACTACTAGACCAACATTATATAAATAATACACAGGCCCACATTTACAAAGATAACAAAATTATGAATGATCAAAGTCCAGTGATCTGTTGTGAAACAGACTGTTGCTACAGGCTTGTGCTGTAATTTTCCAAACACCAATCAGAAGTTGTGTTCTGGTACCACTAAACAGGACACTGGTGACACCCTTACCCAGGTTTGTGGACACAGCTCCGACAGCGTTCACAGATGTGAATGATACTGAAAAGAAGGCATCCTGCATAACCGACTTGATGTGGATGGCTGGGGCCACCGCAGCTGCACTCAGGTCTGCAGACGTGGCATTGAAGACAGACCGGATGCCAAGTAGGCGAAGAAATGGTGTGAAATTGATGGCATTGCTGATGATGGTGAGCTGCGGCAGAGATACGGAGGAATCGGAGAATGGCAGCCACTCCTGCACTAGCTGCTGAAGCGACACTGCTGGCAGCTTCACCAGCAGTTCATCCAGGTTGTCGGCTGAGTCCGGCACTAACAGTAACAAGGTCACTGAGCCCACCTGCAGACAAGCAATGATCCACAGCAAGTTACCACAGTGGTCATGAATCTGGCAGAATCTCCGTAAAGAAAAGCAGTTGAACTAACTATATTTCATCGTGGACACCTGCTAAGACAAGATTGGTGGAACATGGGGGGAACAACTGCATACAACACATTTGTCCAGATAAACCTAAATGGAAAAGACCGCCTAAGAGACCAAGTCACAAACTGGAAAATAATACTAGATGGGATTTAATATAGCAACTAGGTGTTGTCTAGTCACAACTGAAATTATGGAAACTGTCCATGGTCTCCAGCTAAAAAACCCACAGTGTTTCAGAGGGTGGACCTACCTTTGACTAAGGGTGGAATGGGAAAATGACAAAACCTATTCTGATGAACCGCTCAGAAACACCTTGCATCAGTCCCTTGTCCAGCCGGATCTCTTCATCTGAAACCTGAGTTTTTAGCCTCAGAGGATGGAAAATATCCAAAATTTCAGTCAGAACTATGACCATGTGCCACGGTTGAAATTTAAAGTTAGGTTCATAACATCCAGAATTGTGCTCTTGTGAACATAGTAATGAATCCTCAGGTTGGAGAAAGTCCAAAAAGTTCTAGGATAGGTGACAAACTATCAGATTCTCACAGAAGATAGTGATCCATACAGTTAGTGGATAATTTTTGCAATGTAATATTGGTATCCAAGAAATATCACTGCCAATTTTTGTAGAGGACATCCCGTTGTGTTATAGAATTGAAAAAAAAATACACAAATTTATTTGTTTCAAGCAAACATAACAATATTTTATTATTTAACTTACTGGCGACAAGTTTCGCTCATCAAACCATCATCAGGCCCTCCATACATAAAATTTAAAACAGGTTACATGTTGTGTACTTTAAACTCAATGTCATATGGAATTCCATCAAACTTATACCAGTGTCAAAATTGTGTTAAATCCTTGGTTATTATTACCAAGGTTTTAACAGAATTAAATAATAAAATGTTGTTGTGTTTGAGGGAAAAAAATACATTTTTTATTGTCTTCCAATATCACTGCCATTTGTGAGCAACTGAAAGTGAAATGCCACTGGATAAGAAATGAAATAAGTTACACCCTTCATGTCGTGCCAGCACCAGCCCCACCCTTTCACTGTTCACTCAGCTGCAAAGAGCTCAATGACACAGCCTTCAAGCAGCTGCAATCCTCTTTGATTTCAGACATTACATTTTCTATGTTATTCACATCCATGCACAAACTGTTAAATTTAAAAAATACATCAACAAATGTAGTAATGACAATCTAAAATTTTTACAATTAAAACACTAGAACTCTGACATGTTTCGACCCTTTCTTTTGGGTCATTTTCAGGGAGTCCATATCAATATCTGTATAAAGGTTTTATATAAATACTGATGTACACTCCCTGAGGATGGCCCACAAGAAAGGGTTGATACATGTCAGAGTTCAAGTGTTGTAATTGTAAAAACTCTATATTGTAATATAGTGCGTGTACTTGTATATTCTTGAAACTGAACATTAATGTGCAAGTAATACACAGGTTTACCAACAGCAATAATAATCCTTTACTTTAAGGGTAATAAAGAGAAGATTATTGGCTGTATGAAAAGCCTGGCACACTATTGACCCTCTCACGTTTTCATTTGACCTGACCCAAAAGAACGCAGCTGATCGATTCATATGCACATGCACATATAAGTATGGCTCCATATAACTGCCAGTTACCTGCAGGGGAAGTTCCACAGCATGGGCATTGAGCTGATGAACTCTGCCGGCACGAAACTTTCCAACCTGTGGTACCATGGGCACAGGTATAGTGTCTGTCGATGTCCGATGAAATGGAGCTGCTGTTTGATGTGAGAGAAAAGAGAAAGCAGCCACCTGGTCGTAATCTTTCCAGTGACTAATTACTCCAGAATCGCTCCTCAGTTCCAGACTCACCGCTGCAGGACGCACTCCTGCAACACCCTCTGTCACTTTCACTGCAACGAACTGCATATTACAACTGCAGCACAACACACTCTATGACACATCGCTCCTTAGGCCTTGAGTTTTATCAACTTCTGTATGTCAATTTAAAAAAAAAAAGTACGGCTTCAAAATGTAAAGTGTCTGACCACTGGGTAATATTACTGCAGTTCGTTGCTGTCTTCCCTGAAGGGGGGGATGTAATGTAATGTAGTGAAATTTATTTGCATTCTATAAATCCAAATTAGGATACAATCCTGTGGATATAGACATAGTCACATGCATACTATCTAACATAATATGCATAGTATTGGAAGAATCTTAGCAATAAATAAAAAAATACAAATAATAAAACACCTAAAACCAATTTTCAATTCAGTTTTCAATGGAACATCTCTGATAATTAAAATGTTCTTCACTGTTATAAAAGGAATTTAGGATGACAGCAGAGAACCTGGAAGACCCTGGCATAAGTTTATTTACATATGTACTATTTAACAGTGGTGTGGTTAGCTCAGATTCTGTACCATTGCACCATAGGACAACAATAGACAATGAAAAGAGCTGTTGCAGCATCATTTGAGGAACTGGAACATCATGTGCCTGTAAGAACTGACATCACACACACCGAGGATCCCATTAAACAAAAATCAGGACACTTAATAACACTTATGTGGGGGGGGGGGGGGGATAAAGGAAGAAGACAAAATTATTAACCTGTCACACAAGGAAAAAATCAGAGTAATTGAGTACTATTACTACAGTGACATAACCTATATAACAAAATTATGACATACAACAAACAAAGTAATAGTAAGGATAGTACTACTCAGACTCAAACATGCAGTCCATTTGCTGATTCTCCTTTACCTATCCATTCCTTATCCTTTGCAGTCTCATTCCATACTCTACAATCACTAACTAACCTGCAAACATTCCTCTACCTCTCCTGTTCCTTCCCATTGGTGGCAAAATAATGATTCTCCTGCTCCTGTATATGTTTTCTACCATTGTGGGAAAGTCAAAATGTTCACATGCGTTATTTGAAATGTCAGATTTTTATGACTTGGAAAAAACCGGGACAGAGCTCTTTAAAACTCATAAAACCGGGACAGTCTGGAAAAAGTGCCATGAATGGGATACCTACCCACGACAAAAAATGGCCGGTCCCTGGCCCGAGAATTAAACCCGGCATCTACCTAAAACATTGCAAATGTGCCAAACACTCAACCGCGACGTTCCATATAAAGTCATAGATTTAAGAATATAATATTAAAATGGGCCTTAGAGGAATACGGTAACGCAGCTGGTCCATGTGACGGCATATCTCTGGGTTTTTAAAATGGAGATGCATGATCCAATTCTCAGCTGTTACATTAGCTAACCTTAATGCAGAGTTTCTTTAATTTCCTCAGTCCTTCCAGGCAATTGACAGGATAGTACCTCGATTAGGTTATGACCGTCTCCTTGCAGATCCTTCTCCACTCACCTTTGACTAGTGACCCTATCACTAACGTTATAACATCTGTGACATGACAGCATCACACAATTAACACACCAGAGACAAGCAGCGTTGGGGTACAAAGCGATTTAAACTGGATCAAGATAGGACAGTGCTGGTCCTGAGGAGACGGTAAGGAACCGTTGGGAAATGGCTTGACCTGCAGACTGCCAGTTTCCTGAGGACTGTGGACTGTGTCGACAAGTGATGATAATGGTGGTGGTGGTGGTGAAGATAAGCATCAAAATGACAGACAAATGGCACACACACACACTCACACACGCCAGCGCTACTATTCGCTTTTCGCAATTTTGCGAACGTGCCTAAAAAAGAGAAAACACACACACTGATAGATGTGGCAATACCAGCAGGCAGAAATAATGTGCAAAAATAAGCAGAAAAGAAACTAAAATACAAGAGTTTGTGCACAGAGATACCACATGTGTGAAACTTGTTATGTGTGATCATACCGGTAATAAGGGAGCCAATGGAGTTGCAAAAAACAAAAAAATTTGGAAGCCATACCGGGGAAACATTCAACAGATTCACTAACACGACAGCTATATGAGATCGGGATAGCTTAGTCGATATAGAGACTGGTTACCGTTTGGACGGTCGTGGGATCGAATCCGGTGGGGGCGAGATATTCCGCACCCGTCCAGACCGGCACTGGGGACCACCCAGCCTGCTATGCAATGGGTATCGGGTCTTTCCCGGGGGTAAAGCGGCCGGGGCGTGGCGTTGACCACCCGCCCCCATCTAGCATGGAGGATGAAGGAAGAGGAGAGCTATACATCTGCTCCACCTCTGGGCCTTCGTGGCGTGCTCTAGGGCGAAGACAGCTATACTGGGAACATCACACATAATACGGGAAGTAGTGCAGTCTGAAACTTGAAGCCTGAGCGGGGAGGATCGCCGCTGGTTCAAGAGAAGAAGCACGAGGAACAAAGGGCATGTGACAAGATAGGGCAACAACAAAATAATAATAATAACATACCTGTAAAGTTGTCGAACCTGGACGTCTCTGTGATGTTGGCACGGTAGAACTTGGTCAGGACGGCTTTGTAAGAAGGTAGTAATGGCTGCGAGCTGACCATCAGCGCTGTATTGAATGAGCCAGCGGCCTCTGGGTTTTCTGCAGCTGCCTAATAAATTTAGTAACACCAGAGCTTCAGGACTTTCATTTCTTAGGGACAAGTGATCAAACTAAACGCCACATTAGGCATTGCACTACGCTTCGTTCGAAATTTCTGGATTGCTACTGGGCTAATTTAAAAAACTGGGTGCGTAATTGCAGGGCCGGGCCGAGACATGGGGGGGGGGGGGCGGGTTAGTAATTTGGCGCCTCTTAAAATCGATATTCTGCGTGCTTTTTTGGGCTATAACTGGGGTCATGAACTGTTTTGAGGGCGCGTGCCCAAATTGCTGATGATATGCAGATGAACTTTTTCGCGTGTGGAAATCTTAATTTACTAGCACCACATTTAAGATAATTCCGATGGCGTCTGATACGACATTCTACGAGTATAAGACTGTTGGTTAACCGGGGTTTAGCCCAATAACCTGCACTGTTTATACGCCAGTACCAACACGCAAATAGATCAAATTCCAAATTCAGTAACTGCATTTCAAATCAACCTTAATCTAGTTTCTGTAACGGCACATTTCACACGCTACATATTCTGGTTGCATAATAATAGTTCTGCCGGTCCCAGTGGCCGCGCGGTCTAAGGCGTAGGTCTGCGGCCGCTCGCCTGCTGAGATTGTGGGTTCGAATTCCACCGGGACGTTTGTCTGTTGTGAGTTTTGTGTGTTGTCAGGTAGAGGTCTCTGCAACGAGTTGAGCACTAATCCAGAAAAGCCCTACCGACTGTGGTGCGTCGTTGTTTGTTTGTGTGTGTGTGTGTGTGTGATCCAGAAACCGCCATACCCAATCACTTGTGATTGAGCTTAAATAGGAGGTGTGTCACTGGATGTATTTCCTACATGCCATTAATAGTGACTGTCAACACGATTGCTGAATGTCTTCGGACAGACTGCAACATTCTGAGAGATAAAAAAAAATAATAGTTCCGTCTTCTAATTAGCACACCAACTAATGCACATACATAAAATTTTTACATTAAAACATTTAAAATCGCTCCAACATGTTTCGATCCTAAGATCATCTTCAGGGAGCTAAACTGTTCCATGATAAAGTCACATTTTAAAAAATGTGACTTTATCATGGAACAGTTTAGCTCCCTGAAGACCATTAGTTGGTATGCTAATTAGATGACTACGAAATGCGCGGTGCAACGATAAAGATAGTTCCGTATATTTTTCTAGTTACTGCCATTTCTTTTCGCCTCACGTCTGATGGTTGCATAATCATACAGTCATGGCAGACCTTAAAGACTCGCTTGCCGTAACTCTGAGCACCACAATCTCGTGACATTTGCATGAAAGTAGAAACACAATTTATAGTGCAACTTCTTACATAATATGGTTTCGGACGCGACACAACTGTGCAGTGCACTAGGATGATGAAAGTGACGGAATGAGCTAGTTCACTGTTCGTAAAATCTTGTGTCATTTCTGAGCCGAAATAATAAGTATTGACAGTGGCGGTACGTGCTTATGAGAAGCAGGAAACAGGAAATTTGAAGTGGCGCAAATATAAAAAAATACAGGAAAAGGATGTATTTGAGAGTTTTGATAAATCGTTCTGAAGTAAACACAAGACAGTCCTCTCATATTCTCTGCGCCTTCTCGAAAATAATGATATTAATTTAGATATGTTTGTTAAATGCAATTGGTTTGACACCCCGTGGCAGTAGTACAGTACACATTTACACACAAACAATACACAGAACAACACAATGAAACACAATACACAGAATATACATAACAATAAGAATACACAAATATAGCAATAAAAATACATAATTTACAAAATTAAACAAAAGCATACAAAACATACAACCATATATACAATGATAAAAATGAAATCAAAACAACAAATGTGTGTTCTTTCACCGACGCGTTATAGAACCCAGCATCTCGGTGAATGGACTCTTGCAGTTACTTCTCAACACCAAAAATTATCCTTAATTCCACGCACGTTATATAAAACAAACATTTAAAATGAATATAACATTTAGGATAGTCCATTACATGGCGCTGTGGGAGCAGAACTCAGACATCCAACACCGCTAATATTAATATCTCCTGTTGGCCACAAACCTCATCTAGCTGCACCTACCTCCTCTCATCTTCCCAACCCATCTCCATACCATACACAACTTCCTCCATCTGCCAAGTGACAGATGGCACAAGAAACTTCTGTATGCGCTCATCTTAGCCCCGTAGTTTTAAAAGTATACAGTTTTCACGTCAGAAATGTTCACGGATAGACTGACAGGATTACACAAATACTCACCTCAAAAGTGTCGCAGTAGACTTTGAATCCAGTTCTCAGATCAGGGAGGGAATCTGCAGATATATTGAGCGCTCTGAGAATTTCTTTGGCTGTGTTTCCTTTCGCCGCTTCCAGCAACATGGCGACATTCGTGGCCAGGCCGAACGGAGAAAATACGAGGTTCTCACGTCCTGGTGCTAAGGCCTACAGGCACAAAAGAATGGGACAAAGAGTATCATCTAGTAAAGTTTTATCACAGTACGTAAATGTCGGCTCCTTCAGTCAGTATTTGACTGATATGACAGGAGACAAAACTCAACTGCAAATGCGACGAAGAAGTGAAAGGATTCAAAAGTTACAATTTGAATGATCCTTCCATCTTGCAAGGTTCATCTAATTGAACCCATTACAGTGAATATGGTATGCATGTTATACAGACTGATCACTATAAAACTTAATGTGACACTTCTATAGACGTAATATAATATTAAATGATGTACGTCAGCACGACTACTTTATTACACAAGGTAATTATATAGGCTACATGTTTCGACTATTGACTATTGTTTACATCAGTGAAATACATACAATTGGATCACAAGTGATCCAATTGTACGTATGTATTCCACTGATGTAACCACAATTTGCTCGTCATAATTTGAGACAAATGATTTAATTTTTATGTATTCCAAGAATGTAAACACGATGGGATCGCAATGTGTGTATAGCATCTTGTGACTCAATTGACAAAATACGCCTGAATATGACTGATCAATAGTCGAAACATGTAGCCTATGTAATTACCTTGTGTAATAAAGTAGTTGTGCTGACGTACACTATTTAATATTATATTACGTTTATGTGTACATCGTGATGACTCTGTTCAAATTTTCATAGACGTATTTATCATTTGCAGTTTGTTTAACGACGCTGGCAATAACTCAGACAACAGAATTCAATGACTGGATAAAAGTCAGTATTGAAACAGCAGCGGTGCAGTCTAATTTAAGATAAAATGTGCCTGAAGGTAGAGAGGAAAACGAAGCCCACCGTCAGGATGGTCAGCGTCCCATCTTCAATGGTCAAGCAGTCGCTTTACTCTTGAAGATAGGACGGAGAGGTTATCCCGAAACGTAGGCAAGGAAGTATCATTTTACAGTGTACAGTCACAGAAGAGCGCATATCTCATTTACGCCGCGACGCAAGCCTGAAATCACGCAAAAGGAATTTAATTTGCCGACAGGTTAAAACAATGTTAAGGAAAATAATTTGTGATTTAAATTTAGTGTGTCATGTCGGGTATAATCCAATTTTAACGCAAATGAATTAGCTATATACATCTACACTAATTTTCTTTCCATACAAATGAGAGACATAAACTGAACATTTACGATTTTACAGCAACAAAGACGTGAGGCTGTTGAAGCCTACCGCGACTGGTGGAATGGACTGACAGCTGCAACAGGCTGACTGATTGACAGCTCTGGTTGAGCACACTGTTCGACAGGATTACAGTTCCTGTATTCAACGTTCGTATTTGCACGATCACAAAGCTGTTGCTGAGTTCTGTGACTTACCTGGAACAGTTCGGGCACAAAGTTATTATTCTGTGACTTACCTGGAACAGTTCGGACACAAAGTTGTTATTCTGTGACTTACCTGGAACAGTTCGGGCACAAAGTTGTTATTCTGTGACTTACCTGGAACAGTTCGGGCACAAAGCTGTTATTCTGTGACTTACCTGGAACAGTTCGGG
>Ga0131853_10016626_pt1 | contig 13413 bp, 6 predicted proteins | sample TergutLab28metaG_FD_92764 | JGI IMG/M metagenome (GOLD analysis project Ga0131853, IMG submission 92764) | Labiotermes labralis P1 segment gut microbial communities from Petit-Saut dam, French Guiana - Lab288 P1 (version 2) (version 2) | ecosystem: Host-associated > Arthropoda: Insects >...
AACAACAACAACAACAACAACAACAATTTTGTATGCGGGAATCAGTGGGAACGGTGAAGTATGAAAACTGGTTAGGCGTGTAGACGTGGGAATTTGGACTCAATTGCTAGGATAATATTAAAACGGATTTCTTGGGTATTGGTTCTGTACACGTTTTATCTCCAGAGAGAGAGAGAGAGAGAGAGAAAGCGTTATTGGGTATATTAATTGATACATTGTTGTGTGTAGGTTCGTCTGCGGGAAGTCAAACAGTGCATTTTGTCCTTAGTTGATGGGTGAATCCGTGTTAAGTATGAGAGGTATTGACTCACTCCAGCAGTCTTTAAGTGGGTTAGTCATCTGTTTGGCCTCTGGTGCAAGTTAGTCATAGTCTGCCTGCCATTTTCTGTGTAATGTACTCAGTCAGTGAGATACCATAACCAGGGACGTAGCAGTATTGAGATGAGAAGAACGTACCTGACAGGCCTACAGTTGGCTCCACTGTTGCAGCAGAATGAGTCAGTTGTATTGTGCCCACCTGTGGATCGTTATGATTGATGTGACAGTTTATCGTGATTTCTTCTTGTAGGGAAACGGTGTCTTATCTGGGATCCAGTTTCAACCAAATGTGAAAAAAAAAAAAAAAGTGGAAGTGATTGCTGAGAATTTGGGGCTACTCATATTACGCAATGCAGTACACGTATTTATTGGAGGAAGATAAATTTTTGCTGCTCAAACATTCGAGTTTCTTTCATATTCAGTGTGTACGACCGCAGGACGGAATGGAGAAACGTTACTTTAGGCTTCCACCGTGGTGTAGTTGAGGTCTTTGCTCTTCTGGGATGTCTCGCGGCATAGGTCGGTATCTGGTTATCGACGTTTCGGGTTGGCCTATCAGTCCCCTGGACTTCTTGAGCCCTGAAGATGGGACCGACAGGCTCTCTTGAAACGTCGGTAACCGTCTATCCCGCCTAGTATCTCAGAAGAGCGAAGGACTGTATCGGCGTATGAAATCACGACCGGAAATTTCCGCTGTGGAGTAGGTCTAATACTGCAGCAGTTCCGCTGGTTTATGTCGCCTTCAGTAGGTGGCTGTCACAAAACGCCAGCGATAGATGAGACTTCTGGAAATCCTAAAACGTAAAATTTGCAGGAGTATCTGCACCTAAGATCGGGTTAAAAGGTATCGCTACGGAAGCATCCGCCTTGGAATTTAGAGACAAGGGTGACTGTGTTACGCACTCGTCGATTAAGTCAGTATTTTATTGGTCTTACATTAAAAATATTTGAGTTGTCAGAGCTAGACTGGTACGTTGTATTCCAGATGCAACAGATACTCCAAACACTGTTCGATGCTATCTGCATCTGTCAGCTGCCATGGTATGCATTTGCTGCAAGTTGAGATTGGTTGTTGTCAGACTATTGATACCACGTGGTTTTGAACATAAAACTTGCAGATGAAAGAAGAGGGATATCGTTGTAGCAGCGTGTGCTTTAAATGAGATTAGGCATCTATGGTGTTGCAGAGACTTAATTAGTCATTTTGACATGAATTTTTCGGCTCCCCACAGGAAGACCCTGGGTATTAGCCCTACAGTTCGCCTAATTATGGAACTTTATATTACTTAATTTAAGCTATTATGTGATTTAGCGCTGTGAAATTGGTCAAGCCTTTATGCATGATGTATCCTCATTAGAGGGACAGTCCTGGGTTCAGGACCGAACACAGCTTGTTGCCGTTGTGCGCCCATGATTTTGGTGTGCTCCGAATCTTCATCTGTTTCATCGAGCACTTTGCGACCCCGCATTTGTTATCGTCATTATCCAGGTGTTTCTTTCACCTCCCTCTGAAGGTCGTTGAGTCCCGAACAAGTTGATTCAAGCGGAGACGTTTGTCACTTCATTTTGAGAATTGCCCGTTTCGAATCCCAGCACATGTACTGTTCGATTTTTTTTTTTTTGGCTTTTCCTCGTCCTTGGAGGTAAATGTTGGACAACGACCAGTTCCGTCTACGTCCATTCCAATTCATTCACTTCTTCTAGTCGTTAAGTTCTGTATAGCTCAGGCTATCCCTGTACAGCCTGGACACGCCCTTAGGGCTGCAGGAGGTTGAGGCGCCCAGAATTTGTAAACAATCAGAAAATGAAGGTGGCAAGGTTGTCAGCCCTACGTACCGTCCCCCCCCCCCCCAATGACCCTATTGGGAATCGACCCCGCGACCTTTCGGCTTGTAGCGCAGTTCCAGTCTCCTTGAAATAAATGTAAATAAATGCATTATTCTAAGTTGACAACTGTCCGCTTGACCGTGATTGGCCTGAATGACGGTAATAATGCTCTATCAGTAGACAGAGTAGTTACACAAACCGATATTTACAAATGCATTTGGAGCAGAACATCCGTTACGTGTAAACTTTACTGTACACGTGTCTGTATGTTGTCTCTGTCTTATTTATCGCTTTTATATTTTCTTCCTTCCTTTCCACTGCATGTTTTGTGCAGTTAAAGCAAAGAACTCTCAGGTTTACACTGTCTTACTGTATTATTAAGTAATGAAAGGTAGTAGGTTTTTCACACTTTCTTTCCTCTTCTCCTTCCTGCCCGTACGCTTTGTGCGATGGAAATCAAAGTGATGTATTTGTACTCTCTATTACTAGCTGTGAAAGGTAAGTTAAATAGGTAGCCGTAACTTCTGCTTTTATTGTTAATTTTATGCGCCATAGTGAAGTTTATAAACGGTAGAAGGTTGCCTGTAGATATTGGGCCGTTTTCAGGAATTCTTTTGGCATTCTTTTGACGGGAAGGTCATGCATGTCAGCACGTTTGTTCTCCCTGCCTATTTACCCCACGTGGACGTAGTTCTTTATGTGTTACACTAATACAAGTTGTCACGGATATTTACTTTTGGTGCATGATGTTACAGTATAACCCCTATGTTACACTGCGCTTAGTTCGAACTCTATCGAGTTGCCCCAGAACGGCTTTTCGTACCACAGTTGGGTAAATGGCAAAGTGTAGGTCCCATGAAGATCTGATAATTTTGTTTGAAACTTCTTTCACATTCGGATGACCGTGCATCGTTATATATTCTTATAATAAAAGCTAGTTCTGTTGGCTGTCGCTAGCGACAGTCAACAGAACTAGCATGACAAATACCTATTGCGTGTATACAGTGTTGAAATACTCCTGGTGATGGACAGTTGACCTCTGCGAAACACGTAGAGTATTTTATAAAATAAATTCGAGAAATTGTGCATCTCGTTGGCTTTTATTATAAGAATTTGTTTGAAACGCTTTTTTGCTATGGCGTAAGCTTGTAAATCTGCTTTAAAATGCAAGGGAAATGGTTTTCCTTTGGGGGGGGGGGGGTTTCGAATAATAGAGATACCCCCATTATTTACCAGCCTCCCTGAGTGTAAGTCGAGTGTGTTTGCGATATTGTTCCGGTTCAAATAAGCCTCGAGAAATGAACACGCGGGGAAGCTAATTATGTGTAGAACTTGCTGATAGAGATAACGACAAGGTAGATACATGTTTATTGGCTTTGTTTGTCGTTTATGAATGTCAGGGTCAATGGATGCAAGAGTCGCAAAAACATCAGAAAGGTATGGTGTTCGAAGAGTACCGGCGCATTGTAGCCGGGTGGTTAATGTTTTAAGTAATCCACGGCCACTTCCGCCTTCTGTCGAATTCACCATTAACACTCATCCCACCAGGCTGGCTGTGCATGACAAATGCACGTGAAAGGCGTTGCATTATTACTTGAGGGATGTATGAAAGAATTCAGTGTTTGGACACAGTTGATAATAGATGGTTGGAATGTGAAGGGGACATGCTGGAAACGAATGGCCTCAAACCCCGGCCTAAATGTGACTATTTCCAGGAGAATAAAAATAGCATGGCCGAGTTCCCGGGAACAGCAGTTGGCTTTCTTTTATTGAAAATGGAATAGGACGAGCGCCAGCACTGTAATATGCACACAGGTCTGGAAGGCGGGTTGGTCTACTTACAATTAGTGTCGGCGTGCTGTGAATTTCTTTGTAATTAGACTTTTCATGAATTTGTAAGTCACGAGATTAAAATCCAGGACTTGAGGTCTTTGAACTATGGGCAGGTACTAGCCCACATATTGTAAGTAGTGGCCTGAACAAGCGTGCGAACATTACAATCCGCTGTTTTATCCTTCGCAGCGTGGAAGAAGGAACAAGAAGGGAAATGTACATATGACGTAACACTGAGGCGCGGGCATATCTTCGCATGTTGACTGTTCTGAGATGATCATACCCTTTAACCTACTGGTATCATACTTTTTGTTGTTGTTGTTGTTGTTGTTGTTGTTGACGGATGTACGTAGTACATTTTTGCTATTATCACATACTACATATGACGTGTTGCTGCCGAGGGCTAGCACCCTCGCCGTCTTGCTGAAGACACGCTGTATTCGTTGCAGTCTACATCGGGGTTGCCAGACACCTTTCCTCCGGACATGTCCTCTTTTTGAGACATAAAAATGCACGTCTGGGCGGACTTTCTCAAAGGACAAATTATCCGGGGTTTTAGCCATCGCTTCTCCCCCCCCCCAAAGAGAGAGAGAGACAACAATTCGGATTTATTACTGCTGATGGGCGAAGAACTGTTCTTCTCGGATTTTTTATGTACCGGGTAGAAGATTCGAATTCGCATGAAAAAGCACTCCATTGTTAAACGAAAAGAATTCTTGCCATTTTACTTTTTATTGTTTTACCCAGTACCCTCCATTAATGTCACTGTGATTCCTCCTCATTGTCGAATGTCATCCACTCATATCAGTAATGGTATTACTGTAAGGACGGTGAAGAAAGAGGAGGTGTGTGGTTGAGAATAGGCAGACAATGAAAGGGGGCGGGAGGAGGGAGAAATTCACCAAGGCGAGCAACAGTTGCAGTTGGCGGTTTAATAAATACTAATGCACACGTCACTTCAATGCACCTTTTTGCACACCATTACACTGTTTAGGTCTGAAAGAACACATCTACTTTTACATCATGATATCAAGAGGATGGATTTTGAGTTCGGCCTGAAAATGTGAGCGATTTTCTCCTGTTATATCATTATCATAAAAACGTCTGTCAGGAATTATGAAAACTAAATGTTCGTAATTAAATGACGATGTATTTTTGTCGCCTGTCGGGCTGTCGGCAAAGAAACTTACGAAAACACTCAGCGGAAAGTGGACAAAGGTTTCTCACAAGAAGTCATTATTAATAACGGCCTGCAAGTCCGTTGTTGCCTGAAGTAGGAGCGAGATATCGTATTAACCCTTATCCTGCTAACGTGGAGAATATGGTGAGCTAATAATGCCAAAAATGGCAGATGGGATTTAACTCGACGTTTAAAGGATTAACGTACTACTTTCTGTATCTCTTCCTTTCTATCTGTTGTCTCTGCTTTTAGTACACGAAGGAATATGAGCGGGATCGGTTGTAGCGTCCCACATCGTAGGGGTATTTTTTACGAACGTAAAGAATTTTTGCAAAAATGTCGTCTTTTTTGGTCCAAAAAGTATGGTAAACCTGAAGTAAAGGAAAGGGGCAACTTTGTCCTTTAGCACGTTTGGCTTATTACAAATGACTGGCTTGTCTAAATGATGGAAAAGAACACAGGGTATTGGGCTACTTGGCAATTCGAAGCCGTTTTGCACCCACAGGGTTGTAGTATGGCGTGTATATCGTGTGGGGAAGTTCGGTACTCAGAATTTTATCGCAGTCTGTTTAGACCATCAGCCATATACAAATATCAGTGTCAAGAGTCATGTTATTCAGCCAGTTCTTCTTTGTGTCGAGACCTCGGTGGGTGTCATGACCCAACTGTGAAAGTTAGTTTCGTTCTGTCATGTGGCGCCCTCTCGGATCAGACAGTGAGCTTAAGAAAGTATCAGAAGTTCAGAGTGTCAAGATGATAAAACAATCAGCGAGTGTAATGAAATGCATCCCGTTGATTGAACAGGGCTCGTACGAAAGTCCTTCTTGGGGCACGATCCTGAGCTCTCTAGCTGTTTAACGCCTTCACATCCGGTTTGTGTACGTGGGACGTAGAAGACGGTGGTCTTCTGGATGTGACAATGTGTAGCTTGGTACATAGTTAACAGTACCAGTGCTGCGGTGAATGCTGCCGTCTGCTTGAGGTAGACTTGTTCTACCGCAAAGACACCTTTTCACTGTCTTACACGTAGTCACGTCTAAGCAGACGGAAATTTTGGAATCACCTCGATAACCCCCATACCTCGCAGTTTAATACTGCCATCCCATCCACACTAAGTACGCTCTTCATGTCAGGTTTACCAACATAACTTTTGAACGCTTGTTGTTTCCTGTACACGTGCTTCAACATTTTTATCTTTCTTGATTTAATCTCAGCAGTATTATGTAATGATTACAGATTACAGAACTCGTGATAATATATAGTTTCCTTCATACCATTCTTTCTTTCTTTTGTAGTCTTCATTTCTGTCTACGTAATCATTGTAGGTGTAGAGGTATTGTTGCACCTGATCACACTCAATGAAACACACACACACACATTTGGTAGAACTCGTCTGAAGGAGGGGTCGGCCGGACGAAGAGACCTCAATTTGACAACACACAACACCTACAAGGACAGACATCCATGCCCCCGTCGGGGTTCGAATCCACAATCCCAGCAAGCGAGCGGCTGCAGACCCACGCCTTAGACCGCACGGCCACCGGGATCGGCTTTCTCCAGACCTTTGTTACATACTTCGTGTGTCTCAGACCCAGAGATTCCCTTAACCCAGTGGTTCCCAAAGCGTGCTCCACGGATCCCAAGGGGTGCACTACTGTTCCCAGGGGATGCTTGGATACAGTTCTGTAATGGATACTTTGAAGTTTACTTTTTTTTTTTTGTAATCAAAGGAATAATGCTGTGTTAAATATAATGGAGCAGCTTCTTTAATTGGCGATGTTTTCATTTCGTATGACCGGTACAGTATCTTAATAAGAAGACTTTCTGCACCTACGAAACGAGAGACATTCATTTTAATTAAGGTCAAATCATGCGATGCATTGTTACGTATGCTATTGGTATGTGTTAGTTTTCTATCTAAAATCAGTTCTGAGATATAAAGTTCTAATTTTGAGTGGCTGTCATCCGGACACTGTATTTTTGCGTGAGCAAGGATGTGAGAATCCATGGTTATTTTTGAAGCCAAAAGGGGTCCTCGAGCAAAAGGAAAACTTGGGAAACTCTGCCCTAACTGTTTTGTTGCTAAGCATCGTTATCTACTCACTTGCCCCAGTGTGAGAGACTCCAGTCGATACTGTCTAATCAAAATAGGCTTCCTGTAAGCATCAGAGGAGTGGAAATGAAGCATGTGAATCGAGGTCGGGTTGAGGAAGCGAGTTCTTTTGTTACAAAAAACTTAATGGAATGCTGATAGCGTTTTATTTTCTTTGCCGAGTTTGTCACTTTAAACAGTCCCATATACGGTGCGCTAACCTTGGCAGACAAAAATATTTTAATCCTATTTCGCAACCCTTTATGGAGTAGCTGTAACTTTACATACACACACCTTATGCTGCATTCTTACGAAACAGCAACTTTCCCGCTTCTGGTATGAATATCCGTGTTCTAGTTGGCTCGGAAACACTAAGTGATCGTGGGCCGTAATAGCGTAGTCGGTATAAGGACTTGGTACGGGCTATACGGTCCGGGGATCGAATCCCGGTGGAGGCGAAATTTTCCGCACCCGCCTAGAACGGCCCTGGGGCCCATACAACATTCTGTACAATGCTTACCGGTTCTTCCCCGGGGGGTAAAGCGGCCAGGACGTGTCGTTGACCACCCCCACCATCTGTCGCCGAGGTTGGAGAAAGAGTAGGGCTATACCTCTACCCCCCCCCCCCTTCTGGGCCTTCATGACCTGTTCTAGGGTGAACTATACCTTTTTACACTGACTGATCTTTGTCACATAAACGCAGTGTGATTTCAGTGAGATGTGAACCCATCTGTTAAACGTTATTTACGAAAACTTCGTCCTGTGAACGGATGAAATGATTCAGCAAAAACTTCAGTCTTTCACGGGCGATGTGTTAACAATTATACCATTTTCTTACGCATAGGGAGCCAGGAACGTTTGAGTCGGTATAGAAACTATACTACGAGCTGGATAACTGAGGAATCATGGTTCGATTCCCGTCAAGGGCAAGAGATGTTTCTTTTGTCCAGTATCCAGCCAGGCTGTGGGGCCCACACATCCTCCTGTCAGTGGGCACCAAATGTACAGCGACAGGTTTATGAAGCTGACCACTCATCTACAGCTGTTGTCGAGGTTAAGAATTACTGAAGCTATACTTTTCCTCCTCCATTTGCCCTCGTGACTTGCACAGGGACGACTCTGCCTTCAGTTTGGTGTTGCATTCTTTGTGTTCCATGCATTTCGATACATATGCCTTCGTAAGAGTTTGACGAAATTTGTTTAAAGTTGCCGTGACTTCAAAAGAACTTAAATTTGCACAAAGTAAGAATTGTGAAATGGGGTTCATTATCCACAAAGCTTGTACGGGAGAACTGTCGGTGTATTAGTACAGTCAGTTCTGCAGTAACACGTGGTTGCGTTCTTGTGAGACTTCGCGTTGTATAAAATCGCGTGATAAATATAGGGTCAGATCAGGGAAAAAAATTGGCACGTCATCCTACCTTACATCTTCACACTCTTCGCTGAAATCGCTTAATTGCCAACACGTGTATGCGAAAGTTCGCGTTGTACAAACAGCGTTCACACGTTCATCAGTCATGTATCACCCAGTTCGCGTTAGCGAAACACGTTTAATAGCAGATCTGACGGTACAGCATGAAGGATGGAAAGGGAAGAAGTACGGTTTGACGTGTTCTTAGTATCTTTGGCACTAGGTGGCTGTGTACTGTATCGTACCTGGCAAATAAGTTACGTGTGTTTGTGTAAGATACAGTGGGGCCGCTGTGGCTTTTCCCGGAATGCACCAGGAGTGGCTGATAACATTTAGTTGGACATTCTGGGAAGTTCTGTTGTTGCTTGAACAGACAATCCGAAAGCTCCGCATCGTCGCCATGGTTGTGTCTGTATTGATATTTAGAGGCAGTAATAAATTTAGTAGGTATCAGGGGCTCTGCCCCCTGGAGATAAAGCGGCCGGCGAGTGAAACTAATCACTCACTTCTTATAATAAAACCAACTAGATGCACTAATTTCTCGAACTTATTTTTGGAATAAAACTCTACATGTTTGGGACAGTTCGTCTGTCCATCATCAGGAGTTCTTCACTGTACACACAGCAATGATATATGTCATACAGGTTTGCTAACAGTTTGCAAGCAAGCTGAAAAACTCCTGATGAAGGACAGAGGAACTGTCCGAAACATGTAGAGTTTTATTCCAAAAATAAACTTGAGAAATTAGTACATCTGGTGGGTGTTATTATAAGAATTTATCACGATGCACGGTCACCTGAACGTCAAATTGAAAAACTAATCACTGACCTCTCTTACTTTAGTTAACACAGCTGTTACAATGATTACATTGACGTAATCATTCTTGAATTTTGAAGCCATTCTTATTGTACTGAGTGTTATCAGCATCGAGTGACATAATGATTGTGAGTGATAGTTGAGAGGGCTTGTTCCAGCAAACGCACAAAACAGGAGGACTGTCAATCACATCTGTATTTTCAGGCAATATATTTTATTGTCAAAAACGTGCTACGTGTTTCGAGTTTTGCAGAAAACCATCTTGAGGCACAGGCATAATGTAAGACACAACATCAGCAAAAGGGGTTTCAAGACATTGTTTTATATACATTATAACGTGCCTGTTTCCTGTTATATTTTTAAGCCTGTGCCTGATGATGGCTTTATGTAAAAGCCTAAACATGTAGTACGTTGCGGACAATAAAATATTTGTCTGAAAATGCAGTCGTGATCGATGGTCCTTATTTTTATTTATTCATACATCATAATGGGACGCCTCGTCCTTCCAGCGCTTGCTTGAGGGGTCTGGAAAACGGGGGGGGGACTGAATAGCTGAGGTTTAAATCTTACACACCTTGCGAAAGTTGGTGAATGGGCGTAGGTTTACCAATAATATGTGGTATGGTTGTTAAGATGCCTTTGGGTTACGCAAGTCGGATATCTTGTAAAGCCCTTCTTAAATAAGTTTTAATTTGCGCTCGGAAATTTACGGTAGAGGGCACGCGGACTAATCACATGGCGTGTTTAAGACATGTTAGGTGCATGTCGGTTTGCAGTTACTTTTTACTGCCTGATGTGTACCGTCATCCTATATATAATGTGACAGTAATTACGGTAATTTGTGAAATACCTCTGTCTATAAGACAAATGCACTAGATACGGCAATTGTAGAGTAAAGTAAAGCAGCCCCATTACAGGCCTGGAGAGACCCAGAGGGTTCCAGGAAGTTAAGGTTCCCAGATTTTCGTGACAACGGCACACGATGGTGGTAGGTTGTCAGCCTTACGCACCGGCCGCCTTTACCCCCAGGAAATACTCCTGGTACTCATTTCTGTTAGAGGCTGAGTCGACTCCAGGGCCATAGTGCGATCGGAAGGTTTTTATTATGTCAATGAAAAATCCACTGTCACCAGCTTGGATCGAACCAGCGACCTTTCGATTTGTAGCACAGCACCTTAACCACTGTGCTACCGCGGTCCCCGCAATTGTAGAGTAAGTAGTAAAATAAATATGTACTTAGGTAATTGAAATGATAATTCAGCTCAGTTCAGTTTATTAACCTGCGTGCGTAACAGAACAAGTGCCTGTTATACAGCCAGCACCAAGACACCAGTAAAATAAAAAACAGTACAAATACACAAAAACGAAATAGTAAATTGCTAGTCATACATAGGAAAAAAATAAGTGAAACAGAATGTTTAGATCGGCCTGAACTGAGGTGCTTGATGACACGTTCCGGTAAATGTTACAAGGCAAATTTTTCCCTGTACAGGCCATGAAGGTATATATGGGGAGTAGAGGTACAGCTCCACTCATTTTTTATCTTAACACTAGATGGAGGCGAGTTGTCACTTCTCGCCTCGGCCGCTTTACCCCCTCGAAAAGGCCCGGGAAGCCAAAGAATGAGGCTGGGTTTGCCCCAGAGGCTGTCTGGACTTTTTTTTTTTTTGAGAAGAGAGATTTATCTTCGGTTGCGGAAATTTTTGAGCAGCGTGAATCTTTTTTTTTTTATTACAAGCAGGGAACTATTAAGCATATGAGCGACTGTCAGCTTTCAGGGAAGGCCATGGTGTTACTCCACATCCATGTGTGGTGGTACCCTGCGCAAGTTTGGATCCACGCGACGGGAAGTGTCCCGCTGACACAGCAGACGGGTTAATTTCGGTGCGAAGTATTTTTACTTGTGCTGCCGTCCTTCCGCATAGCTCTGGACCTGCATCACAGTTGCTACTCGTGTCTTGGGAGTAGAGTGGGCATAATATTGAAGTGGGTAGTGTAGACTATCATGCCATTAAACTAGGTGAGTAAATTAAAACGGGTTGAATGAAACCGGCATATAAGTTCGGATAAGCAAGCATTTGTCTGGTGCATTTTTTTGTTCGGAATGGTCGGGGTGGGGGGAGTTCATGCTTATCGTCACCACCTTTGAACTTTCCTTTAGAATATGTCATCAGGATGGTCTCCAAGCAAACCGGGAGGGATTGAAGGGAATGGGACATGTCAGCTGTTAGGCTTTGCTGATAATATTAATTTATTGGGCGAAAATAAAAAGTATGAAGAAAAGCACGGAAGATTTATTGGTCTCTGGTAAGTTAGTTTGCCTAGGAGTAAGTGGTGAGAGAAGTACATACGTAAATATTCGTGTCTTGTGAACTAAATTAACCTGATAAAAATAGCTAAGAAATCCGTTTAAAATGTGTCAGACCAGATGTGTTGGAACGGCAGTAACAAATCGAAATTGAATGTCTCAATTCTTGTGGGACGTGACGCTGTCACTGGATACCTGGTTCTCGACGTTTTGGGGACGACGTGGTGACCTTATCTTCAAGGGTCGATATTTCATAAACCAAAGTTGCATGCCCGAAGAAGTAAAGAGCAGATTAAATTCGGGGAATTGTTGTTGCTTTTTGGTACAGAATTTTTGTCGTATAATTTGCCAGCTAAAGACCAAAATATACGGAACTATAATTGTGCTTGTTATTTTATATTATGGGTGTCAGACTTGGTTTCTGACGTCAAGGTAAGAACACCGGCCGAGGGTGTTCGAGAATAGGATGCTGAGGAGGATATTTGTGTCTGAGAGGAAGTAACAGTAGGGTGGAGAAAATTGCATAATGAGGAACTTCATTTTTCACTACCCACAAATCAACGAGAATAAGACGGCTGTGGCATGTGGCACTTTGCGGGGAAAAGAGAAAGGGTTACAGCGTATTTGATGGGGAAACCTAAAGACGTGGGTGCAGATGGGTAGATAATATTAAAATGGATCTTGAAGAAATATAATGGGAAGGTGCGTACTGGATTCATCTTGCTCAGAATAGGGACGTACAGTGGGCTGTTGTTCAAATGGTAGTGAACCTGCGGGTTTCATAAAATGCGGCGAATATCTTGACTAGGCGAGGAATTGTCAGCTTCTCAAGAAGGACTTTGGTGCGAGGAGATGGCAAGAGAACAGCATATATTGTGGATTTCATTGTCCTGGTTCAGGATAGAGATCGCTGTTGGGCTATTATGAACACAGCGGTGTATCGTGCTCGTAGAAACGGAATTTATTAAATATGAACTGCTGCTGAAAGGAAGGCCCTGCACCGTGAAGTTAGTTCATTATAATCACACAGTTACTTGGTCAGATAGTTAATTATTTAATTAGTCCTCTTCCGGCTAGCCATGTAGCTTCTTGTAGCGAGTGAGTGGAAAGATGGAGAACCGTGTTCCAGGAGCGTTGTAACCTTGAGATAGGGTGTGCCAGAGTCGGTTTGTCCACAAGGAAGTTATGACACCCATATGTTTATTACTAGACGCACATATGTAAGTAAATATTTGTTGAAATTTGCGCTGCAGAAATTTTCGTTGTTTCCTTTGTGGTATTGTATTAATTCGTGGGTTATGTAAGCGTCACATACAGAGAAGAATATGCGTGGGTCAAACGGTCTGAGCAAGAAAATTGGACGAAGTTGCTGTCCAGGAAATTAAAGATTAAGATATATAGAACTATAATCTTGCCTGTTGTTTTGTATGGGTGTGAAGCTTGGTCGCTGACACTGAGGGAGGAAAGGAAGCTAAGGGTGTTTGAGGATATGGTGTTGAGGAGAGTATTTGGACCTAGGAGGGACGAGGTAACGGGGGAATGGATGAGACTGCATAACGAGGAGCTAAGTGATCTGTACTCCTCACCCAATATTGTGCGGGTGATAAAATCGAGAAGAATGAGATGGG
>Ga0131853_10016627_pt1 | contig 13412 bp, 4 predicted proteins | sample TergutLab28metaG_FD_92764 | JGI IMG/M metagenome (GOLD analysis project Ga0131853, IMG submission 92764) | Labiotermes labralis P1 segment gut microbial communities from Petit-Saut dam, French Guiana - Lab288 P1 (version 2) (version 2) | ecosystem: Host-associated > Arthropoda: Insects >...
CCTGAAGATGGACGTATTAACGTCTGAAACATGTTGAGCAATATATAATAAAGCAAGTGTCATCTAGTTGGTCAACCTTTATTCAAATATCAAGATGATGCACGATCCAATACGCATAAGATTCATTCTACATGTTTCGGGTGTCACAGTACCCATCATCAGGAGTACTAAAAACTGTAACCGCAGCCTCCGGTACAGGTCATATTACTGGTACAGCTACATTCCTCCAACGTGGGATCCCGATCAGGCCACGTTGGAGGGAAGTAGCTGTACCGATATTATGACCTGTACCGGAGGTTGCGGTTACAGTTTTTAGTACTCCTGATGATGGGTGCTGTGGCAACCGAAACATGTAGAGTGACTTTGCAGTAAATAAATATCTGCATACTGTTGCATCTGTTTTGATTTTTATTAACAATGGAGCTGTAGTTCCATTCTTTCTTTAACTTCGGCATTAAATACGGATGGGTGGTTAACGTCATGACCTAGCAGTTTTACCCCCGGGAAATAGATACGGTAGCCATTTTACATTTTATTATAAAGTTCATTAAACTTGTTACCCTGCGAAATGACACGGAAACAATCATCAATATAAATCGTAGAAAAAATTGTTTTATACTTAATGGTGGCTGGCCTCATTTAATAAAGTGAACAATCCATGTTCTTTCTGAAGTTTACAGTTTTTATTACGATTTTTGTAGCCACCTTCCTACCAATACCGGTGCAGAGATTTATCTTAAACTTGTGGATTTTAAACTGAACATTAGACTCAAGTACAAATTCACAAGCAGTTTCTGCTTCTAAGATTTCAGGCACACTATCTCCTTAGGAGAATTTATAAATGCGATTTGCTTCGGTTCACTGCTGGGGTAGGAATTATTTGATTCAAAGTTCGCATAATCCATACATGCCAGCACCTCTGTCGATGCCATTTGACACAGACGAACATTTGACATTCAGGTTTATACTGGTTTGGGACGTTGTATAATGCCAACAGGATGTGAGGATCTTAAACCCACAGCAATTAAGACTGTTCATAAATCACATTATAACATAATATTAATACCAAAACTGTACATTATTACGTTTAGGCCTAAAAGAGACTTCTTTCTTCTCTAAAGCCTTCAAAGTGGCTCCGTGGAACCCACGACACTGTTATACACCGCGAAGGAGGGGAGGCTTTCTCTTAGTTTAAAGTAGCCGGACCGTGAAGATAATCACACGCCTCTTATCTAGCGCAGATGTTAAGAATTCATTGGATATTCCCACCACTCCGCGCATGCCTTTATATCGCGATGTTCAAAGGTATGGAATATTTACTTCCAATTTAAATTTTTAATTTGAATTCAAGGCGCATTGAAGGTAAAAGGTAAAGTGATCCCGTTACAGGACCGGTATGGCCCAGAGGGTGGGTAGAGGTATAGCTCTACACTTCCATGACCGCGGCACTAGAAGGGGGTGAGTGGTCAGCAGCACGCCCCGGCCGCACTTTACCACCGGGAAAGACCCGGTACCCATTGTACAGGAGTCTGGGTGGGCCCCAGGGCCGGTCTGAACGGGTGCGGAAATTCTCGTCCCCACCGGGATTCGATCCCGGATCGTCCAGCCCGTATCTCTGTCGCTATACTGATTGAGCTGCCCGGCCCACATTCAAGGCGCATTACTTAGATTATAATCATGTACCAGTTCTCTAAACAGGCAAACGTTCCTCCATAATGTTTATGTAAACATTACAAAGCCAATAGCTGTGTTAAATTTTTTAATTTCAGAATTAGCGGTTGTACTGCTGGCAGAATTTTACTTTCCCTGCAGGAAGCGTTAAAAATTAATAACACATCATTGTGATATAGAAACTATGTGTCCATTTATTTTACCGCATCACAGCCAGATACATTCCATCGTCTTTTTTAAGAAAAAAGTTCCACACAAATTTTGTGTAAGAAATTGCACGCAGCTCATTTACTGTCATTCCAAACCGCACAGACACCGCTTTGCACCGTCATATATACAGATGTGCGAAAAGCTAGACATTGCACTTCATTCTAAAGTAAACAATTTCTCCCGAAGCCCTGGAATATCCTAAGGTTGAGGATGGACCCAGATGAGGGGCGTAACTGAGCAACGCAGAATGAACGAGCCCGGGCCTTTGATAGAAATGGGATTAACAAGCCGGTCCCAGTAACCGTGCGGTCTAAGGCGTAAGTCTGCGGCCGCTAGCCTGCTGAAATCGTGGGTTCGAATCCCACCGGGGGCATGGAAGTTTTTCTGTTGTGAGTGTTGTGTGTTGTCAGGAAGAGGTCTCTGCGACGAACTGATCACTCGTCCAGAGGAGTCCTATCGACTGTGATGCGTCGTTGTGTGTGATCTAGAAACCTCAAGAATGAGGAGGCCATGGCCCGCGTTAGGCCGCAGCGCCATAAGAAAGAAAGATCTGGGCTAACAAGCTCTCAAGTAATGACATTACACAATCTAGCGTTTAAGAAACTTCACATATGACCTTGAAGTTTAACGGAGTTTTGAAAGACATACAGGACTCAGGTGGGTTAATATGAGGCGAATTAGCTTACACTCACGAACACTCACACTCACAAAAACTAAGGAATTTATGAACAGTGTAATAAAATTAGGATTTTTATATAAGCAGGGGGAATCCTTGGGTGACTGAGCAACTGACAGTTTTCAAGAATGATTAAGATTATGCGAATTAAGATGTACATAAAACCGAAAATTGTTTAAAATAGAAATATTCATTTTAATGAGGCCGATATTAAACAACACGTACCAATTAGCGGAAAGGGTAAAAATATTTTAGACAATTTAATAAATTGTATTCAAACTTTCGTGAAAAACTGGCGTGATAATGTCTAACACGGAATAACACAAATTTGTGTCAGGGAACCTAAATCCCAGGGCACTGGATGAAACGTGGGCCTGAGAGCCTTCTGATGGGTTATGAACTGTCAAATCGTCAATCGGCCTGGATAGTTTGAAAAAGACGCTGAATAGCTACTGTTATATACGGACTACAAAGCCAAAGTGATTTTATATTCTAGGCAGTGAACAAAAAATGTTGCGAAGGTAGTATTTACATAAAAGTTTGTAGTGTTTACTCATTTAATCTACAGTCATTCATTAATTGTTCTTACAGAAAGAAATTTCTTTTTCATTTTAGCCACTTCCTTAAAGCCATACATACTTGAAACAAAAGGAATTATATTTACGATATAATATAAGTCCATGTTTTAAACTTCTAATGTAGCTTTACATTACCTTCTAAACGAGCCACCATTATTAACTAATACATCCACCGCATTTATAGTCCTTGAAACCGGTAGGTGTCCATTTTCCTTAAGGATAAATTTTGTTAAAACCTACACGATTTTTCCTGATTGCTGGTGATGGCACGTCAATGCAGATTTACAGGGATGACGGAGAGGATATCAGAACATTGCTTATTAGAATATGAACAATATCTGGAAGTGCTTAATTTAGTTGCTGAACGAAGAAATACACACACGTTCGGTTTAGAAGGGTAAACTGCATGTAGCTTTGGAACTTAGGAGCCTGATACTCAGTTTTACTGTTTAGAATATGGAGTTCTGTGAAACAAAAGAGTTATTATTAATGATAAAATGTTCACGTAAAATGGAAACAAACAAGACAGGCAAAGTACGTATTCCGCAAAAAGTGAGAGCCGTTCGTGCAACTGTTATCGTATTGGAAAAAAAACAATAAGTTTTAAATATTCTGCTTGTGTATTTGCAGCCTTAGATATCCAGCATGCAATGTGTATCCGCTGTGTTATATTATCTTCTGTGGCCTGCCCAGTTCTACAATATCTTTCCACATTATCCCATAAACGATACGAATTTTTAAAAAAAAAAGTTATTGAGCATAAAATGTGTGTTTTGATTTACTCTAGAACTTTTCTCTGAAACATATCTCATTGTAAGAAGGAATGAGTGAGATTATACAAAATGTACGTCGGTCTTATTGTCAAATAATCGTTATTATTGTCGTAGGTCCACGACACTTTAATTTCCACAACAGAATTCCGAAAAATACTAAAACACCAAATTTCATGAAAATCGGTCTAGTGTAAGCCGAATTGTGTCATGCGGACGGACAGACATACATGGTGAAGCTTCTGTAATTTTCCAAACGCATAAAAAGTGAAAATAGATTAATTTCCACAACAGAATTCCGAAAAATACTCAAACACCAAATTTCATGAAAATCGGTCTAGTGTAAGCCGAATTGTGTCATGCGGACGGACGGACAGACATGGTGAAGCTTCTGTAATTTTACAAACGCATAAAAAATGAAAATAGATTAATTTCCACAACAGAATTCCGAAAAATACTCAAACACCAAATTTCATGAAAATCGGTCTAGTGTAAGCCGAATTTTGTCATGCGGACGGACGGACAGACATGGTGAAGCTCCTGTAATTTTCCAAACGCATAAAAAATGAAAATAGATGCAGAAATATTTGCTACATATGTCAATAGAATGCCATAAACCTACTGCCAGAAATATTTCACATGTAAATCTGATCCTTCTTAATCAGTAGTTTTTTTTTATTTCATATAACTCCATGTCCAGAACAAAAAATTAAGTAGCAGGCTACTAAGTTCCAGAAAAACATGCAATTCATTCTTCTAAATCGAATATGTTAATATTTCTATGTCAGCGACTAAACTAAGCATTTCCAGATATTTGTTTCTATCGTGATATACATTATTTTGATTCCCTTTGTCATTCCCACAAATCTGTCGGTGGCATTACGTTATATCATATATATATATATATATATATAAAAGATATATAAACTACAGTCTTCCTTCCCCATGTTCTAGGCAAACTTACTTATAGATTTTGACGTTCAGGTGACCGTGCATCATAAAAAATTCTTATAATAAAACCAACTGTATGCACTAATTTCTCAAAATCATATTTGGAATAAAACTCTACACGTTTCGGACAGTTCCTCTGTCCCTCATCAGGAGTTTTTCACTGTACATACAGCAATGGTATATGTCATAAAAATACCATTGCTGTGTGTACAGTGAAAAACTCCTGATGAGGGACAGAGGAACTGTACGATTCATGTAGAATTTTATTCCAAAATTAAATTTGAAAAATTTGTGCATCTAGTTGGTTTTATTATATGAATTTACTTAAGATTTCCAAAACATTTACCTTTCTTTTGTAATTATTTATGTTCCCTACAAATAAACATCGTCGATACGGACAGCAGTTGATGGGTTTTATTCAGATTTTCCCGTTGGCAGAAAATTATATGTTCATTCATATCTCAACCCTGCGAGGCAGTGACTGATAAAGTTAGCGATACTTCGGCTTTGAACGCTATTGCTTAACAGTCACTTACTTTCCGTACGGAAAAAATTTCCTCTTTTGCCTTGCATTGAGATGTTACTTCTATTGTTCGATGAACTTCACACAAATTACGACTGTGATGTTGTCGTTTCTTTTCACTAGGCCTTTGATTTTCTCCCCAGAGGGTAGTTTCCTGGTCGAAGATTTACGTGATTTTTCTTACGCCCTAAATTTTCTGAGAACATTCTTCAAATAAGCCACTACCAATTCCTTCCACACAAATTGTCGTTCACCGTTCTCAGCTCCATTATTTGCCACATAGAATATAAAAATTAGTATACTAAACAAGCACACAATATCCATTCAATTGCGAAAGAATATTATATATATATATATATATATATATATGTATATACATATATATATATATATATATGTATATACACACACACAAAACTGTACATATTTACTTTTTACAAAAACAAACAAGTTTAAAAAAACACACACACACACACACACACACACACACATGTAACAGGTATTCTGTAAACAATATTCAATGGAACTACAATATCATGACAAGGACTCAGGTAAAGTCACATATCCATATTTAGTATTCAGAGTAACGTCAATATGCTCATGTTTGATAACTGTACTATAGAAGTGGACTGTCATGGTCATCACCGTTTCATACTCACAAGGTCCGGACTTAAAGTACACATCTAGAGATCGATTACAGTGACAGTTTATTCGTGTTTTTCCTCAGTTCCTTTATTAAATTAAGAAATAATACTCATTTCAGACCACGGCCACTTCTTTCCATACCTTCCTAATTCAGTTTTCTTTGTTCATCCCCCGATCCGACGCTATAGTGACTGAGCTTTTTAGGGCTTTGCCGTCTTCGATCTTCTGTAATTTGGCGCAGTGTCAATGTGTAGTCTGTTACAGACGTTTCAGGACGTCAGTATACCGACGTTTCGGGACGTCAGTAACAGACTAAACATTGACACTGTGCAACATCCCAGAAGAACGAAACCGTCAAATATAGCACTGTGAAAGCTTCGAGAAATTTTTTAGTATATATTACATTAATATGTAAAGAGGCGGCTTGTGATATGGAAATAAGGGGCTGTACGTCTGTCTTATTAATGCTGTATAAAATGTAGTTCATAATATCCACTCGAAGTAGCGTGAGGACAAATTAGTGTATGATATATTATTCGGTTATTCCGCGAAATGGTTCATCGTATAAAACGATCCCACTTTTAAGAACTCATAATGATCTGAAAAATGGTGAATAATCCGCTACAAACACAAATACACAAGTTCTACGCGTTTTACTTGACCACGCAAAGAACTTTTTCAATTCCTTTTTTATACTGGCATGAACATAATCCTAAATCGTTTACTGGGGAAAAACCAGCTAACACGTTTAGATACGTCATTAACATTGATGCGTGATTTACTCAAATAGCAGTTCTGGTAGTAAAATGAATGCGCAGATTATTTTCTACGCAGACTTTAGAAAGCTTGGATAAGCTGCCTGATAAATTCTTGTGGTTTTGTTATAAATTTTAAGTACTTCTTTCGCTGTACTTCAAAGAGACGCCCATCTCTGCCAAAAGCTCCCAGTGATTCAACAGCAAACCTACTACGGAAACAAGTCACTATTTACAGTAACTACTTCTTTCAACGTGTTTCTCTTTCGGTTTGTTGATCCTTACTTTTATTAATGACAGTGTGTCCTTTACGTTCATGCGACTATGCATCGTGACAAATCCTTATAATAAAACCATATAGATGCACTAATTTCTCAAATTTATTTTGGAATTCGGACAGTTCCTCTGTCCATCATCAGGAGTTCTTCACTCTACACACAGCAGTGGTATACGTCATAGAGGTTTGTTGACAGCTTGCGAGCAGGATCAGGATGGAACCATCTGGCAGTACGACAGAAGAACTTTATCTGGTTTGGAACATTTTTAAATTTATTTCAGTATTTATTCTGTATACGGAATTAGTCTCTTGAAGACATGTATGATGTGAGCAATATATTTATTCTTTTTATATAGATCAGAATGTAGCATACACGATTTTTCACGCATATTCCTATTCTTACACTTTGAGCGTAGGAATTCACTTTGTAAATTTCTTCAGCATTATTACGGACTCACACAGTCACATGCATATGTACACAAAAAATCGTATAATCAACTATGTATGCCTTGCATTGATGTACATTCCCAAGAAAAGAAGCATTATGATGATCTGTGAAAAATAATTGGCATCAGGACTGAAGTTTTGATATACTTAAATAAGTAACATTTTCATATAAAGAAAAGGGAAAAATGTAACCCGATTACAAACAAAATTTCGCAAATGTACTACTGACTTACGCCGCTTTTAAAACAAACCCTACATTTTCGAAATAATCTTCATGTAAATAAATCTGTATATATCAGACAAAAATCAGAACAAACTGTACGATAAATTTTAATATAGGTTGCTAGTACCAAATTTATTCGAAAGTCATTCAATATTTCGGACAGTTAATATGTTGACTTAACTATGTGCTCTGTCTACAAAGCTGTAGATAGATGCTGATGTATTTTTACAAGTACCTTTCATGTAACACAGACTAACAGGAGAATTATGTTGCAAAAACTCATTACGCAATTTAGGGTCATACGTGGTCCTTGGGTCGCCGGCAACCCGCCTGACGTACGCCTGTGCCCTCCCCCCCCCCTCCCGAGTTTTCATAAACATTTAACTTACGTTATATTATGATAATGAAGGACAAATTTGTTAGTGACTTTGTGAGTTTCGCAAATATATTTACATTTGTTAGACAATATTTCATTTTTAACGGGAACTGTGCATATACCATGGGCAAATGTTGCGTGTCTTTATCGGTTACATCCTGTTGTGACATATGAACACCAAAAAGGAAGGAAACACGTCAAGTCACAAAGTTTTATCAGTCTTTATTGCTGGCTACATGTTTCGGCTTTTGGAAAAGCCATCGTCAGCAATTAAAAATGTACATGAAGATTTTTTCGGCTTTCCCAAATGGCAAAACATTTAGCAAGCAACAGAGAATGACAAAATGTTAAATTGTGACTGATGGTTTGTGCTTCCTTTCTGCCAAATATCTCGTGCTGACAGCTGACAGCTTGCGAGCAAGCTGTCAGCAAAATTGTATGACATATACCATTGCTGTGTGTACAGTAAAAACCTCCCGATGATGGACAGAGGAACTGTCCGAAACATGTAACTTTTTATTCCAAAAATAAATTTGAGAAGTTAGTGCACCTAGTTGGTTTTATTATAAGAATTCACTTCTCAATATCCCCACATAACTTTACATCTACTTTCATGTCATCCATAATGGTTCAATCGTCCTGTCACATCAGCAGAAATATAAGATTATAAATATTCTCATTATGATATTTTGAATGGAAGTTTCAACTTCAGCACTCTTCATTCAAAGAATCGTCACGATTCTTGATGCTGACATTACGCCTTCTTAAATAAATTGCGAAATAACTTTTTGAGAGAGCAAAATGATATTTAAAATGTCTTCGCGAAGTTTATTTATTTTTAGACTGTCTTAATAAAATATTCTGATATTTAAGATGTCTTAATATAACTTACTGATATTTCACACGTGTTAATACAGTTTACTACATTTAAGATGCCTTAGTGTAGCTTACCGATAATTAAGATGTCTTTTAAAAAAACTTTGAGTTACTGATATTGCAGATATCTTAATAAAGATTACTATACTTAATATGTCGGAATACTTTATATGTCTTGACGTAGCTCACTGATAAAATTTCTGGTACGTGATAACCAAATGTCAACAGTGCTTGTTATGCTTAATGCGATATTATTTTTGTTTACCTGAAAGGTGCTGGTTGAAATTCAGTTCGACCTGTAGGGAGCAGGTGTGTCACACCTCGAAACAATTCACTTTGTTAACAGTAAGGACAATCAGGACAAGATTAGTCGAATTTTGGCACCATCATAGATGGTAAAATTTAAAAATCATCGTAACACAGGCCACAAAACGTCCTTCAATCAAAGTCAAGAAATGATATTAGATTAAAAAGAAATTTAAAATAGGCGTGTGATGACGTCAAATGAATTCACGTGATTTTCACACCCTCAAATCATGAGAGTAACTGTGAATTTTCTTATCGAAGTTGATGGAATATGTTTACACAATGTTGACTTGAAGAACTTTGGCTGTCGACTGAAATTTGCACCAAACTCATGTGCAGCGCTTCTTTTTGTACGTAATCCGTACGCAATGGCGTGTGGAAGGCGGTTCTCTGGCAGATTGAATGACTAGACTGATTTTTTTATGTTCATGTAAACGTGCATCACTGATATAATAATATAAATAACCAACTATGATGCAACATTAATGTTATTTATTAATAATCCCAGTCAACTCAGCATATTTCGGGCGATGATTTCGCCTATCCTCAGGAGCACTAGACTGTGTTTACAGCTTATGGTATAATGCAAAGACGCTGCTTTATAGTATAGCTGTAAACACAGTCTAGTGCTCCTTAGGATGGGCGAAATCATCGCCCGAAACATGTTGAGTTGACTGGGATTATTAATAAATAAAATTGTTGTTGCGTCTAGTTGGTTGTTTATATTATTATATTAGACTAATAGTTAGTATAGTGAGGTCAATATCAGCGTATGAAAACTCTCAAGACACGGTGTAGTCTTATAATAGATGTGTGAGAATCAGATACCATGAAAATCTGTATCAGAATGTTAGCTCAGAGGCAACGTGTATTTTGGAGACGCCCTATTCGAGGCTTGCTTAAAATTCCTTGTGATAACCTTTATCGTCTTTATGTGAATAGCGGTAAAACCCCCCCCCCCCAAATGAAAGACAAGCGCTCCTTGTCACCTTCTTACTATCTCGCTGGTCAAGGTCATCCTTACACTTGGGCTTCTTAGGAATATCAAGCGAGTTATCAGACAGATATCTTCAAACCATAAAATGTCCACAGAAAGAAACAAATGAATTGCCTTAAAAATAACCCGATTATTATTATTATTATTTTCTATAAATAAAAAAGAAGGGCAGAGTTTAAAACAAAGGAGTTTTAACAGTATAAATATGAAAGTAAAACTGTACAGTATTTGATCCAACTAATTACACAATCAGTAATAAATAACCATTTGTCACTTATGTTCCTCATACATGTTACTACGACCTCTAGAATGTCATCTTCAGAAAGGCATACAAATAAAGCAAGTTATGGCAAAGATGGGCGAACGTAGATATAATGTACAATGTTATCCACTGCAATTACTAAAAGTTTAAAAAATATACATAATTTAACAATTATTTTGTACAGACTTAAAATTAATCTATCTTCAACTGCCGACAAATATCCGAGGGTTTAACTTCTTCATTCAAAGGGAATACGTAAATGAAAATTGAATTTTTAAAAAAAAACTTCCGAATGAGGTATGACCTTCGCACTGTCCTTGCGTCTCTGAGCTTTTTTTCTCTTTTATTTTTGCTCGACGACTTGAAGAATGCATCGGCGATATTGTTTTCTTTTTTCGTACCTTATATAATGACAATGAGCACCAAAATGAACCCAACGATACTTCACAAACAAGCAGATGTTTATGATAATTGTTTGTTTTCTTTGTGGAAACGGAGCAATTTCTTTGGATATTATCCATTATTTTGAACTGAACAATTTAGGAACTGTTCGGAGAACGAAAAAAAAATCTGGCGATTTTGCTTGTTCACAACAACAGAGACACGGTGATAAACTGGCAACCAGAGCAACCACGATCATACAAGCAGGCGTAATAACAACAGAAATAGTTGTAATCAAGTTACCCATGCAATATAACCATTCCTAAACCATAGCTGCTACTTCTTTAATACTGTTTGCAAGCAGAAAGTTACCAATTGAGTTTTTAAGCTACGGCAGCGACCTTGACAAAGTCTCCTTTCTTTTGCGACGTAGCGTCATGTTACAAGAGAATGAACACCTCAACTGCACAGCACACCTGTACGTGGAATGTACTCGACGTCACCTGCACATATTTGAGAAACGTCACATTTAGAAAGCCAAACTCTCTTTCTAGGACAATTTTAGAATTAACTATGTTATTCCTGTCTTTTCTTATTTAGGGAGAAAATGAAAGAATAAAAGCTGAATTGCTTTAATGTATTTTTCACGGAATTTTAATAGCCCATTTCATGACCTCCATATACAGGGTTATTCGAAATGATTTTCGGAGTTTTAACGACTTGTCATACACAATACACTTGAGATATGAGTATATGTATTTTTTTATTTAATAGAACAACACTCCAGGGTTTTGTTACATACCTTACAGGTGCTCTATATTTGCACCCTTTGTGATTCTACAAACATCAGCACGATAATCGAGTTCGTTCCAAACTGTCTGTAGCATGTCAGTGGTGATGGTTTCAATGGCGGTTCTGATTCATACTTTCAGTTCCGGGATACTTGCGGGAAGAGCAGGAACATAAACCTCTAGATCCATCGGTGCAACTACATACTGCTATCTCAAGTGTATTGTGTATGATAAGTTGTTAAAACCCCGACAATCATTTCGAATAACCCTGTATATATTATATATTATATATATATATGTGTGTGTGTGTGTGTCTGTGTATTTTTTGTCTGCTTCTGGCATATCAATTTCCAAATTAACAGTATATTCTATGGCTAATAGGGAGTCCATGTACACTATAATGTTGGCAAGATACCACATTCATAATTAAAAAAAATATATATATATGTGTGTGTGTGTCCGTAAATGTCAAAATAAAGACGACCTTTAGTGCACATAAATTGTGGGAAGGGGCAAAGAGTCAGGTTGTGACCTATCCTTTGGAATATGCTTCGCTTTCAACTCTTGCACGTTTATGTCCCAGTGGTCACAAGACTCTCGTGTGATCATTCAGACAGAACTGCTAATTGTGCGTAGTATTTGAATATTTCAAGATTATTTCAAGGCCAGACATAATTAGATTTAGAGGTTTAATGTTTAATAGAGTAGCTTCCCCAATTTTGTCACGGATTACTAAATCAAAAAATACGTGTAAAAATTACACAATTTCATGAAGTTTTGGTTTGTAGTTTTGAAAAAGTAATGTGCTGACAAACACTGTCACCATTATGATATAACTGCACGTACTGTGTAAATGGAAGGCGCCATATATTAAATACGACCAGATGTACGGTTTTGTAAAACTTCCTTCCTGTCATGAGCATGTCTAAATTACACCCAGCTCTTGTTTCAAGCCCTAGTTGCGTTTCTGAAGAACTGGGCGTAAATCAGAAAGGTGTGAATAAAAAAGGCCTAAGAAGTAATAATAGTCTCATTACAAACAATTTTTTTTTAGCGTTATATACCAGTGTTTCTCAATCGTTGGGCCGCGGCCCGGTGCCAGACCTTGGCATCAATTATACCGGGCCACGAGAGGTTCTCCTGCAATTTGTCATTTTAGTTTTCTAAGCAATTTTCACGAATAAATGTTTTATAGTGGAAATATTTTGAGGAGAAAAATATTCGTGAATGTGTCGAAAAACTCAGACCCAGATGTTGGCCTGAGGAAACTATAATATGCTACGAGATTTCCTTAGTCCAGTAATTGATAACTAATTTAAATGTAATTTTGTATGTCAACATGTCACACCGTATACATAAGTGTACTAATACTCTTTATGGTTATGCCATAATTAATTATTAATACTTATGTTAGTTTAATGTATGAGCTTAAAAAAATGGAAAGGTATTTACGAGTAAATTAGTTGAGACCGGGCCCTCGTCTTATGTAAAAAGAATTAACCGGGCCGTGGTCGCACAAAGGTTGAGAAACACTGTTGTGTAAGGCAGTTAGCCAAAGGAAACTTAACCGATAATAACTAAACTAAACTCCGTGGCCTTAGTCCGCACGCGAACTATACCGACAGAGCGGCCGCCGCCGGTCGGCGAAGTTAGTGCCAACTTTTGCGGATAGAGGGATGTCACGTGGTCAGCGCAAC
>Ga0131853_10016628_pt1 | contig 13412 bp, 6 predicted proteins | sample TergutLab28metaG_FD_92764 | JGI IMG/M metagenome (GOLD analysis project Ga0131853, IMG submission 92764) | Labiotermes labralis P1 segment gut microbial communities from Petit-Saut dam, French Guiana - Lab288 P1 (version 2) (version 2) | ecosystem: Host-associated > Arthropoda: Insects >...
ATAGGTACCGAATATTTTAAACATGGTGTATACTCTCCGTTTTTTTCTCTTCAAAATGCAGTTTGTTTCATAATTCTAACGTATTTGGTTCCTGTATTATTCACATTTTATATACAGGATGTGTTAAAATTAAAAAAATAATTCCGGCACCAAAAGGTTGATTAGGTTCATACAGTTGTCATCATAATAATTAAGGGAAAGTAGTATGCTGTCTATTACTACTAAGGGTTGTTTATGATGTATATGGGGGCTTTTTTACAACACGTTTCGGCCCAAAGGGACATCTTCAGGTAAATCATATATCATAATTACTAAGCAGTGTTATTGGGTTTTGAGCCGGTTGTATATAAATGAGATATCATTTTCCCAAATTTAGCTACAAGCAGGGATACCAAATTTTATGAAAATCCATACAGCGGCTCTGTTGTACTTAAAAGCGGACAGATATGACAAAGATGACAGGGATAATAGGATCGCGTTTGCCCCCGTTTGCCCGCGTTTCCTACCAATGCCCAGAAAATCGTTGACTTCTGTGACAACCGAAAATATAAATCACGTTATTAGTTTTGGTATTCTTGCTGATAAGTTAGTATGACAGATGGCAGTATGAAACGTGTCGCTGTCAAGTTGTGTGTCTGTGTCTACCCATTTAAAACTTTCACAGCAAATGACATGCCTGGATTCGGGTTCCTGAAATCGACTGGGATATGCTAACGCAGTTTTCAAAAGTTTAGCCAGTAAATGACAGACCGCTGTAGGCAATTCCCGAAGGCTTTGAGATGAGCAACAATACACGCTGTATTTGTAATGGCACATGCTCTGAGCGGAATATTGTAGCAGGAAATTAAGACCCGAAATCGCCAGAAGGCATTTGTTAAGTAACACATTATGTCGGATTGTATTGGGTAGGAATTTTAGTGAATTTGTGAGGAAACTTCGACATCATTAACTAATATAATGCTTAAATAACTGGTTCTGTCTGTATAGTTGCTTATATTGAAGAAGTTGTGGACAATAGGATTTGCTGACCTAATATTCGGAAAAAAATTAAAAATTTTATTTTTACAGGAACAGGATGGAAAATAGGAATAGAGAGAAAGAAAGAGAGAGAGAGAAAGAAAGAAAGAGAGAGAAAGAAAGAAAGAAAGAGAGAAAGAAAGAAAGAAAGAAAAGGAGAAAGAAAGAAAGAAAAAGAGAAAGGAAGAGAGAGAGAAAGAAAGAGAGAGAGAGAGACAGAAAGAAAAGAGAGAGAGAGAAAGAAAGAAAGAAAAAAAGAAAGAAAAAAAGGAAAAGCAGAACAGAAGGAATGAACAAAAGAATTAAGTGAAAAGTAAGGACTTACGTAAATAGAGATGTAATAAACAAATCTCAAAGATGTAATTCCTTGGGTACAAAATTGAAAAAGAACTGGCAGTACGACATTGCAACAGGACACTGCGGCTTGCTTCTGTTTTCATCTCAGTTCGGTATTAACAAATATAATCCATTTTGGAAAGTCGTGCCTTCTGAAATGAAGATCAAAGTCTTCTGTTATATGAAACCGTGTTGTCTGGCAAATAGTTACTGACGTTTCGAAGGAGAATTGTTCAGGTTCAGGGTTTGGCACAGGTCACAGTTCAGAATAACTAGATTTAACCATAATCTCTGCGAGAATCTCAGACGTCACCTTCCTGGATGTTACACGGTGCAGACTGGTACAAATTTACCGACGTTTCGGAGGAATCCCTTTGAGGTTTAGAAATATGTATTCTTGAATCCGCGCCTGATTCTTAATTAACACAAAATGTTTAAATCGCTTTTATAATCATCTAAAATTGCCCCAAAACACTCTTTGCACTTTTTCGCATTATGTATTAAATAGTTGTTTATGGTCACATCGCAACTTACATATTACATACTTTCGCCCTATGTGGTATTGACCTTGATGATGCAATGAAGGGAGGGGACAGGAGAAGCAATGCGAGTAGAGGTAAAGTAGGCTTACTCGCCTGTGAATAGTTTGTTACAGCTATTGAAGGGGGTGGGGGTACCGCGGGACCACAGTGGTTAAGGCGCTGTGTTACAAATCGGAAGGTCACTGGTTCGATTACAGATGGTGTCATTGGAATTTTTCATTGACATAAAATCCCTCCGATCGCACTATGTCCCTGGCGTCGACTCAGCCTCTGACAGAAATGAGTACCAGGAGCATTTCCTGGGGGTAAAATGCGGCCGGTGCATAAAGCTGACAAACTTACCACCATACAGGGCCATTGTTACGTCATCTGGGAACCTTAACTTCCTGGAACCTTCTGGGCACCTCAGACATGTAATGGGACTGCTTGATGTAAGGTGGTGACTATTACTGTTAATTTTTATATATTTATTTCTGCGCTCAGTTTACAATCACTTTATAATTGTCTCAATAAAAAATTACTGCGAGATAATGAACGCGGTTTCTTTTAAATTTGTAAGTATATACTTACGTAGCTTGCTTGGGAGGATGACATCCTGATCACAGCCAGATCCAGCCGAAATATTTTGCGGTCCTGATAAAACCTTGCTAAGTTACGTACGTGATATTGTATTTTGATGTTTGTGACTTGCATCGATGCAACAGAATTGTTGGCTTTGTGAAAATCGTGGATGAATCTTTTCAGGAAATCATAAGACTCTGCCTTCTGTATGCACGGCATTACAAAATGCTGCTGTGCTCCGTCCTGAACTTCACATTGCTGTTTTTAAACCAAGAAAGAAGGAATTACGCCGAAGAAATGGAGAGGGAAAAAAACTTATTGAAGCTTGGGTTATTTGACGAAGCTTTTTCAACTGCACATTAGGTTACTAATCGTGCGAACGTCCGTTTTAGTCAAGAAACTCCGTGTCGTCAGGAGCGCATCATTGGATCCGCTCCTGAGCCAGTTTACCATTTTGGCTCCGGAATTATTTTTTTTTTTAATTTTAGTACACCCTGTATATAAAATGTGAATAATAAAGGAACCAAATACGTTAGAATTATGAAACAAACTGCATTTTGAAGAGAAAAAAAAAGGAGAGTATATACCATGTTTAAAATATTCGGTACCTATATTTGTTGAATAAATACATAAAATGCAGCTTTGGAGGTTAGCGGTGCGGTACGTCAACTATAGTTGACGTTAGGCATCAAAAGGTTAATCTGATATATGTACATACTCTCACTCATTTCCTATACGGTCTATTGTAATTACGAAATTCCAAAACCTTTCGGTTTCCCAAATTATTATGTCTTTCAGGCTTTCCGACTAAATTTTTGGACTCTTTGCAAAATTGCGATAACTGACTTTACTTTCGTCATGTCTGTCCGTCCGTCCTTCCAACCGTCCGCATGGAACAACCCGGCTCCCACTGGACGGATTTTCATTAAATTTGGCACTTGATAAGTATTATTCCAAAATTTTAGAGAAAAATCAATTTTATTAAACTCTGACAAGAATTAGGAATATTTTACACGAGAACGCTGTGTGCATTTATGGCAATTTCTCCTTGAATTCCTCTCATATTAAGAAATATTTCAGGCAAAGATTGTATAAAAAATCAAAACACATTTTATGTTCAATAATCCCCCCCCCCAGAAATCGTGCCAAACATTAGATACATTCGATAGTTTGATAGAGCCAGACAGGCCACAGCTGACAAGTTCATGTGGCGCATGCGCATTCCATGCTGGATAACTAAGGTTATAGACATACATATAGAATATTTAATGCTTATGGCTTTTCGACGGCAAAAAAAGTTACGCGAACGCGCATGAATGTTACGTTATATGTACATTGCTTCCCTTGTTTCACGCTTTTCTTATTTCCTAGCTTGCGTGCCACATGTCTTGCTTATTTTATGTTCCTTCAGAGGCTCACCATAAAGATAAATGTTGACGGTTACAAGTAACGAATCTTCGAATTGCGCAGTTTTTGTATTTACTCGTCCTTGCCTCGTCTACTTTTCACAAATAAATTAATAAGTGAGTGAATATTCACTATTTATTTCACCAACATATGCACTTGTAAATCGATCAATATTAATGTTAACACATTAAAACATTAAAAGATAAAATATTATGATATTAAAACTCCAACATGTTTCGGTTATTTTATAAAACCTTCATCAGCGAGTAAGTTCGTACCTAATAAGTTGCTTTTAGTCTATAGTTGTTTATGAAGTATGTTGGCAGCATGTCATATTGTACGTGTGATGGGGTTGGATTCCTTGTTGCTTGTTCTTCCTTATATTGGCTTCTATTAGGTACGAACTTACTCCCTGATGATGGTTTTATAAAAAAAACGAAACATGTTGGAGTTTTAATATCATAATGTTTTATCTTTTAATGTTTTAATGTGTTAGCATTAATATTGATCGATTTATAAGTGCATATGTTGGTGAAATAAAGAGTGAATTTAAGTCAAATGCACGGTGCAACAATGAAAATGAGTGAATAATTGAAAAAGCGCTAAGAACATTTGTTCCTCCGCCTATCCTGTCATGATATACACGTCGGTCTGCCAAAGCAGCAGTATGGTTGGTAACACTGCTGTCCACAGGGTGACACCACCATTAATTTACTTTGCTACGGCAATACATTGAAAGTTAAAGCTGAAAGCAAGCAGCGGTACAGGCACCGTTCTGCTCGGTTCGCATCTGGGATAAATTTTGTGAGTAGGTGTGATTTAGTTTCTTGGAACTTACAAAAAGGTACATGGAAGATAAGGGAATTTAAAACTGCCAAACTGAGATTTTTCAATTATGTACGTTTGTTGAGCCAGAATAATGTCGACAATATAGCGTCTAGGCAACGGGCTGGACGGTCCGGGGTTGGAGTCCCAATAGATGCAACACACTTTGCCGATCCCAGTGGCCGCGCGGTCAAAGGTGTAGGTCTGCGGTCGCTCGTTTGCTGGGATTGTGGGTTAGAATCCCGCCGGGGGCAGGGATGTCTGTCTGTTGTGAGTGTTGTGTGTTGTCAGGTAGAGGTCACTGCGTCGGGCTGATCACTCGTCCAGAGTGTGGTGTGTCTGAGTGTGATCGTGATGCCTCGATAATGAGGAGGCTTTGGCCCACTGGGGGCAGTTGCGCCATGTTAACAAAAGTATACGTTTTTAGGCATACTTAGCTAACTCCGTGGAGCAGATTACATTTAGAGGCGGTGACAGCCGCCTAGCTAATCAATAAAACCTCAACCCCCCTTTATGAAAACCCAAAGTTTGTTAGAGCCTGTCATTGGAACTTATATTGAGATACTTGTATAAGATAGCACTGTAAGAGGAATTTAGTTTCTTTAATATTTATTTTGAGGCGTTCTGTGTTCAAGCTATCGAACATCAGGTAGCATTCCTAATTCGTGTTTGGAAGATACCGCGTTCAGATCGGCTCTCCTGATTGAGGTCGCCTGTGTCCCTCTCTCAAGACACGTACCTATGTAATGTCTCAAACTACGTCGTTACTACCACAGCCATGACACAAGCTGGACAAATGACAAATCCACTGTACAATCCCGACAGAGTCCAGACAGATTCCGACGCCCACTCAGCCTCCTCTGCAACGGATACCAGGGGTGCTTTTCCGGGGGGTAAAGCGGCCAGAACTTCTGGCCACTCACTTCTACCTTTTGTCGAGCTTAAGAAGGAGTTCAGCTCTACCCCATATGCCTTCGTGGCCTGCATGGGGACAATATTTTGCTAACATTTTACATCACCCTTACATATCCAGATTATTTATTAACCTTCTTGTCGTATGACTTTATACCACTGAAAGCGTCGTTAAATAGAGGGATAATAGGTGTAAAGAATCCAAACCAGAAAATGTCGTTTATCTCCCGCCCTGTTATGGGGGATAAGCATAAAATTTATACGAAAGATGTATGACCATGCGAAGGTAGCCTGTTAGTTGCTACCTGACATTGGTTGAGCTGATTTATGTCGTCGCAGCATTGTGTGCCTCAGTTCACAAAAACTAGTATTTTCTGCCATTTTCGTTTAAATCTTTTTAGTACTATTTTTGTTGGGATAATACGCCGTTTAACATCAGATTAGTGAACTGAACCGAGTTGGAAACCTGCGGGACGGATTATCTCTGAAACGAAGAAAGGAAGTTGAGTCAGGAACTTAGCAAGGTGTCACAAAGAAATCAGAGGGATCAAAGTGAAGGTACAGAAATATTATTCCACCCACGCATTTTACGCAGACTTCCAGAAAAAAAACACGAAATTTCTTTGTTTTCTTGACAGCTTCGATACAGAATTGTCAGTAAACCATGAACCCAATATTACTTGTGCTTGGACTGAACTGAAAGGTTTGCTGCTCGACTGAGTTACTTCACTGCAAGTTGGACTGTCTCATACGTGCTGTTACAGTTTTAGCAATGATTGTTCTGTCTTCTTGCAGCTCCACGTCCCACCCACGGTCTCCATTCCTGAATGCCGAACACGAATATGTGTGGTGTGTGTGTGTGTGTATGTGTGTGTGTGTGTGTGTTTGTGTGTGTGTGTGTGTATGTTTGTGTTTGTGTGTGTCTGTGTGCGGACAATACGTCTGAGTGCTTAGTGCTTTCTTTCTCGGAGACTGTTCATTTTCTGTGGCATAGAAACCTAATGACTATATTTCATGTCTTTTTATTTCCATGTTGCATTTCAAACCTTTAAAGTAGCCTAGAGTGATTACCGTACCTTGCCACTGGCCTTAATAGTTTCCGCACACAGTGTATTTGTGAATTTCGTATGACTATCACAGAGTGATCGTTTCCCTGTATAGCATAACTAAAATAATCTTTGTAATGGAGAAGCGCTGTGTTACTGCGAGGTGTGAAATAACTTGTAGGTGTCAGATTAATTTCATGCTTAAAAGAGCCAGCTCTGACAAAGAGTATGTTGTCAGATGTAATGGAAATTGAAGGTTACTGTCTTTTGGGACACCATGTAGTCTCGTAGAAATTTATTGAACTGTCTGACAAATTGCTGCCGGAATTTTCACGGTACAACGTACATGGTCTGTTCAAATGTAGGTATACGCTGTATTGCGTCGGTGGTAAATGAATGAAAATGACATTACAGCAATGGTGGAATAATAACAAACAGGGGAGAACCAAAGTACTCGAAGAAAAGCGTGCCCCCTTGCCGCTATGCCCACCACAAATCCCATATGGACTGCCGTCCCAAGGAACATGGGCCTCCCATGTGACAAGCCGGGAACAAACCGCCTGAATTACGCCATGGGCCCTTCGAAGTTGGTTTTGAATTGCAATGGACCCCCGGCATAACACGCGGAGGGCAGCTGCCCGGGTCACTTAGACGTCACTGGAATATCGTAAATATGGAATTACTAACCAGAGGTTGCAACACGCGAAAGAACTTCTGAGAAATTTATTCGCAATTTTGGCACGCGCACTGCCCTAGAAAGAAGACCGAGCAGTGCCTAGCAACATTCTCAATCGTCAAAATTTTTTTTGTAATAAATCCAGGTTTTCTCACTACCTCTTCCCTCCACTTTTTCCTTCTTCTCCTTTTCAGGCTTCAAAGCATTAGTACGTAGTCTATGTTTTCTTTAAGCAGAATGAGCATGTTGAGACCAGATTTAATTTGATAATAAGAACCTAACTGCCCATGAAGTATATCACAGATCCTAAATAGCACCGCGTGTTGATACTGTAACCACGTTACACTGTAATTCAATAAACCGCATTTACTGTGAAACACGTTGCGTAAATGGTAGGTCTTTGGCAGTTCCTTCCTTACACTGACATTACACTTGCAATTGTACTTCAGTTTCAAAATGAATGGCCGAGATTATGTCGATTTATTGAACAATGTTTACGTTACGCTTCGCCTGTTGTTTTGTCTTCTATTCATTTTGTGTTCGTCCAATAAGCCGTTACGTTCTCATAGACTAAATAATCGGCCCATATAAAAATTCGGATCGTAACTCCTAATAAACATACGTAGCCTCTGTTACAATGAATTCAGCTAATTGAGAAGTAAGGCTGTTTACTGTGAGAATTGTGTGAAACACATAAATACACTGAGTAGACGGAATACATAAATTGTTAATATGAAAGCAGCTGGTACAGTTTGGTAAAGAGTTTAACCTTTAGACGCCTAACGTCAACTACAGTGGTCGTACCGCACCACTAACCTCCAAAGTTGCATTTTATATATTTATTCAACAAATATAGGTACCGAATATTTTAAACATGGTATGTACTCTCCGTTTTCTTTCTCTTCAAAATGCAGTTTGTTTCATAATTCTAACGTATTTGGTTCTGTAGTATTCACATTTTATATACAGGATGTGCTAAAATTAAAAAAATAATTCCGGCGCCAAAAAGTTAAGGACCACAATTGAATCAAACTTCTTGGCACAGTGTTTAACATAGCTGCACATAACCCATTGAAACAAGAAACTCTACTTGATTTTCCTTCAGTTACAAAGTTCAGGACATCTGATGAAGTGAAATGTTATCTATTCAGAACCACACAGTTTAGGACGTATGGGGGACAGGAGTAATGTATGCCACTTGTCAGCGTCCTCTGGAAGAAGCCCCCATTTCCGCTTGACCCCAGAGTCGGTCCGGACGGTGTTAAGAAGTTATATGTCCCTGTCTGTGCCGGAAACAGCCAGACCACAACATCTCCCAACGGTCTGAGTTATAATTTACCAAACGTATCTTCTATATACATCACTACACACAATCCAAATAATTTTAACTTCCGATATTTTTATAATAATCCATATTTTATTTGTTTAATTCAAGAGCGAAATTTAACCACAAATTATATATTTGTTTAATACTGTGGAGTGATTCAGACACATTTCCATTATAATTGTACTCTTGACCTCACCCTGAAGATGGCCACATGTAAGGCCGGAATATGTTGGTGACCATAATGCAATAAAAGTACATCAATACCATTGAATTGTATTTGTTGGCTTTTAATAAATTTTATGCACATAATTAACGCACGGCATATGGAACATATCAAGCTGATTATAAATGTGTGTGGATAACAAACCAACTAGATGTCACTTTTGTGTAATACATTATTTTCTCCTTTATAATTTGCTCAACATGTTTCGGGCAAACATGTGCCCATCTTCAGGAGCTGACGACTGTGTAGTGTTATCGCCACGTGTTGGTATTGTGCCGTGACTGCAGGAAAGCTGTCAGAACCGTTGGCAGGTAGTGTGTCCATTGAGGAGTTCGTAGCACAACCCCTCAATGGACACACTAACTGCCAACGGTTTTGACAGCCTTATTGCAGTCACGGCACAATACCAACACGTGGCGAAAACACTAACCAGTCGTCAGCTCCTGATGATGGGCACATGGTTGCCCGAAACATGTTGAGCAAATTATAAAGGAGAAAATAAAGTATTACACAAAAGTGACATCTAGTCGGTTTGTTATCCACACTGAATTACGATGCACGGTCAGCCACATATCTGATTATGAATATTTATTCTGATGCGTTTTGGGTTCAAGCTACCGCACATAGCACTTCTTGATCGAGAGGTCTGGAGTTCAAATCTCGACGCGAGGTTCGGCTAACCTGACATGTACATGTGATATTTGTCAGTACTTCCATGCGAAGAAATGCATCTTGTTACAGATATGGTAGCGGTTTGGTTATTACGGTTTGTAATCAAACACCGGGAAACGAACTGGAGTTGTGCAGTTTCGAACTGGAAGTAACCCCAAAACAATGATAAGCTCTCACTGAATTTCACTGTCAGGTTTTGTGCGTGATTTTAGGTTTCTGCATTGTGTGATAGTGGGTTATATTGTCGAAGTTTCGGAAGAAGTTATTGCCTCAATCTTCAGGGACGGAGAGGCGAAAGTGTGCAGGTTATATAGACATGGGTTCCGTCAAAACCACTTCACAGTTTATGGAGCTAGTGTCACGCATCTTTCTTACTTTAGCGGTTTTTTTTTGCGGTGCTTCGACCTGTTTCCGGTTTATGGTCCCCCTTTACGGGACTTCGCCATCAAACTCGATTAGACACACCACACTCGGTAGGACTCCTCTGGACGAGTGATCAGCCCGACGCAGAGACCTCTGACAATACAACACTCAACATGAGACAGACATCCAAGCCCCCGGCTGGATTCGAACCCACAATCCCAGCAAGCGAGCGACCGCAGACCTACCCCTTAGGCTGCACGGCCACTGGGATTGGCCACATCAGCGTATTACGCAAATTAATTGAGGGCCTGAAGCTGAATTCTTTGTACATTCCTTTTTCGTCTCTCATATTGCTTTTCCTGCCCCTCTGTGGTTCCTAACCTCCACTTGCAACCAGAACACATCTTCTCCCCATGCACTTCGACCCTGAAGATGGAGACAGAAAGTTTCTTTAAAATATCGGTGACGCAACCCACAGACTATGCCAGATCGTAAATCTATGTCCGCGTTAACCTCAGGTTTTTGATATTGCAGACAAATGGGATTGTGTTTAAGTATTAAAAGCCAAAAATAGTAAATGGTTTGGTAATATGGATAGCTGGATTATTAGATTTTCCATTAGGCTGAAGAGACCGTGTTATATAAGAGCTAGGCAGCAGATTTTAGCTTTCTAATATTATTTAAGTACTTATTCGGCTCTTTAGCTGGCAACTCAGTTCCGTGGAAACCACCTGGGACAAACACTAACACAGTTATCGGTTCCACTGCAAGAAATGGAGAAAATGATTGATATAGTTCAGCTCAAATTTTTGCATCTTTCCATATTCCAACCACAGCCCTGCAACTGTATTATGTTAATCATTGTTACCAAACAAAAAGCTCTCGTTTAGGATTCTTATTGGGAAAAAAATCCTAGTTTCAAACCCGGATACCGGTTGCCATCACAGATTTCTCTTGTTTCTCATCTTTTCCTCTGGACAAACGCCGGTACGGTATTTCACATTAGTCTATGATCACTTCCATCCACATATTGTCCTACTCCTTATTATCCCACAGTCGGAGCAACTAACAAGGTATTAAATTGTAAAGTAATGCTAAAAGCTATCTCATTACAGGCTTGAACAGACACTTAGGGCTCCCGGAATGTGAGACTGCCACAATTTCTAACAAATTGGTATGTGAATATGGTAAAGTCAGTCGTAGGCATCAGCCGCCTTTACCCTCCAGGGGATACCCCTGGTACTCATGTCTTTTAGTTGTTGAGTCGACCCCAGGGTCACAGCGGCCGGAAGGATTGTCAGTGAAAAAGAAATAGTAAAGCAATAGTCCGTAATAGACTTTTCCTACTGTTCCCACTGTAACCGAGACGTCCTGGAACTGGTATTTCTATCCTATCAACGGTCACACCTTTCTCGTTTTCCCTTGAAGCCCAAGTGTTTACGCACGTGTAGAACACATTTTGATGACCGAAGTTTTGTGTTCGCTCTACCCAATCGTCCAGAATCTTTGGTATCTTATTAGGTAACCAACTAAATAGCTAACTAATTAACTTCATATTAGCTATTTTTTCAACCAGTGTAATGTAGAATGTGGATAACTTCAAAATAATTAAGTCAATGGAGCACATTCGTTCTTGAGAAACCAGTAGTACATCAGCTAGTTGAGAAATTCCCTGTACTCCATGGAACCCGAAATCTCATTACCGTGTCTCGACGACATATGAGCCAGGTGGATCCAGCCCTCCACGCCCTGTTTCTTTATCATGTTCTTCTCATCCTCTCTTGTGCTCCGACCTGCCTATTTCTTTCATATCTTGCAACCTAAACTCTGTATAAATTTCTCTTCTCCACCATGCGTGCCACATGTCTCGTCCGTCGGACCCATCCTGATCCAGATTAATCCGCTCATTATGCGTCTATCCAATTTCTCACGATCCGTTTTAACTTGCCCTCCCAACTACGTTCGAGTTTTTCGACTATCGCTTCTTTTTCAAGTTTCTGCAGCAAAACCGACTATGCGTTTCTGTTCTCTTCCAGATGAAAATAAAGTTAATTGCTGTTTTGCGTCTTGATTTGAGAAGTGAATCTCTTTTTAGTCCCTCGTCATGTCGCATAAATCTCCTCTCAGGTACTTGTGTTCACTTTATCTGTTGTTTTACATATGTGAGATAACTGTTACAGTGGTATAACAGCTGTTGTTTGACATGAGTGTGACATCTGTTGCTTTACATTAGGATAACAGCTGTTGTTTTACTTGCGTGCGGCAGCTGTTGCTTTACATTATTATAACAGCTGTTGTTCTACATGTGTGTGACAGCTGTTGTTTTACATTATTACAACAGTTGTTGTTTACATGAGTGTGACAGCCGTTGCTTTACACTATTATAACAGCCGTTGTTTTACATGAGTGTGACAGCTGTTGCTATACATTATTAATAACATCTGTTGTTTTACATGAGTGTGACAGGTGTTGCTTTACGCTATTATAACAGCCGTTGTTTTACATGGGTGTAACAGCTGTTGCTTTACATTATTAATGACATCTGTTTTTTACATGAGCGTGACAGCTGTTGCTTTGTATTATAACAGCCTTTTTTTTACACGAGTGTGACAGCCGTTGCTTAACACTATTATAACAGCCGTTGTTTTACATGAGTGTGACAGCTATTGCTTTAGATTATTAATAACATCTGTTGTTTTACATGAGTGTGACAGCTGTTGCTTTACACTATTATAACAGCTGTTGTTTTACATAAGTGTGACAGCTGTTGCTTTACATTATTATAACATATGTTTTTACATGAGTGTGACAGCTGTTGCTTTACACTATTATAACACCCGTTGTTTTACATGAGTGTGACATCTGTTGCTTTCCATTATTAATAACATCTGTTGTTTTACATGAGTGTGACAGCTCTTGCTTTACATTATTCTAACAGCTGTTTTTACATGAATATTACAGCTGTTGTTTTACATTAGTATAACAACTGTTCTTTACATGAGAATGATAGATATTTTCTCGTCCTAGAGGTAAAACCCTGATGACAATGTCTGGGGATTGTCACGAGAATGACTGTGAAGATTACTGTTTGCTGGAGATGCGGCACCGTGTAGCCTGGCGGAAGTTTACCGAAAGCTTAACAGAAATCTCCTGCCTGCGTCATTAGAGTAGATCCACCTTGATGAAGGAGACAGAAGGATCCTCCGAAAATTCGGTACTTTCCCGCCAGTCGACACGGCGTAACATCCCAACAAACAGTATTCTTCGAAGATTTATGGTGTTAATTGGTCAGTATTGTGAGAATGCTTAGCCTAATGGGAGAGAAAGTTACATTATTTTATTTTTATTATTTATTTATTTATTTACTGCAGTTGGGTTGTTACCCGGTGGCAGTGGTTATTTTACATGTAAACAAAACATGAAATTGGTTACTACTAGATTTAAGTCTGGAGGGCTACATAAGAAGCATGTAGTGGCAACTTGGAATCTTGGGAACCATCTCAGC
>Ga0131853_10016629_pt1 | contig 13412 bp, 10 predicted proteins | sample TergutLab28metaG_FD_92764 | JGI IMG/M metagenome (GOLD analysis project Ga0131853, IMG submission 92764) | Labiotermes labralis P1 segment gut microbial communities from Petit-Saut dam, French Guiana - Lab288 P1 (version 2) (version 2) | ecosystem: Host-associated > Arthropoda: Insects >...
CCGCCGCCCTTGTCATTCCCCGAACACCCGACTACGGCGAGTGCCAGGAAAGCCGCCACCGTAACGGTGGACACCGTGCGCAACATCTTCATCCTTAGTTCCTCCTGATCTTGGCCGGCAGCGTATCGTCCACACAAAGCGGCGCAGTTCCGGTCGTTAAATGGTACCTTAAGCCACTATACCATGGCGCCCCAAAGAAGTCAACGGTTTTTTTTAACATTTCAAAATTTTTCCGCCGCTATCGTAACCGCACCCGGACAATAATGGACAAAAGTTTTTTTTCATCTTATAATGACGTAAGGCGGTGAGTATGAGGCCGTGAGGATTTCGTTATGGCGACCGCCCGGAGGTCCGCTTCCGGGGAGTGTCGCCGCGACGATAAGGAGGCTGGTATGTCGGATGTTCTGTCTATCGTGTTAGGCGGGGGCAAGGGAACCCGTCTTTTTCCGCTCACCAAGGAGCGTTCCAAACCGGCCGTTCCTTTCGGGGGAAAGTTCCGCCTGGTGGACATTCCCATCTCCAACTGCATCAACTCCGGTTTCAGGAGCATCTACATCCTCACCCAGTTCAACTCCACCTCGCTGCACCTGCACATCGGCCAAACCTACCTCTTCGACACCTTCACCAACGGCTTCGTGGAGATACTGGCCGCCCAGCAGACGGTCGAGGGATCCAGTTGGTACGAGGGAACCGCCGACGCCGTCCGCAAGAACCTTCCCCACTTCAGGAGCCAGAAACCTTCCTATTATATGATACTTTCCGGCGACCAGTTGTACCGCATGAACCTGCGGGACTTCCTGGACCGGCATATCGCCTCGGGGGCGGTCATCTCCATAGCCTGCACCCCGGTAAGCCGGGAGGACGCCGGCGCCCTGGGGATACTCAAGGCCGACAAAAACGGCCGAATCACCGAATTCCTGGAAAAACCCGGGCCGATCAAGGACATTTCCGACTTCAGGATTCCGGACGCGCTGAAAACCGGGAAACAGATCGACGGGGACGCATTCCTCGGCTCGATGGGCATCTACGTTTTCGACGCGGCCATGATGGAAAAGTGCCTGGACAACGACCTGGCCGACTTCGGCAAGGAGATCATCCCCCGTTCCATAGGCGACTGCAGGGTCAACGCCTACCTTTTCGACAGCTACTGGGAGGACATAGGCACCATCCGCAACTTCTACGAGACGAACCTCGAACTGACCTCGGTGCGCCCTAAGTTCGACTTCTACGACGAGAATCTTCCCATCTTCACCCATAAGCGGAACCTGCCGCCGTCGAAGATGAACCTCAGCCAGATGACCCAGTCCATCGCCGCCGAGGGCTGCATCATCACCAACGGCACGATCAACAATTCCATAGTCGGCGTGCGCACCATCGTGGAGAACGGGGCCAGCCTGAACGGGGTTGTCTGCATGGGGGCGGACTTCTACGAGACCGACATCGAAAAGATGGAAAATCTTGAAAAGCGGCTGCCGAACATGGGGATAGGGGCCGGATCGAGCATCCGGGGGACGATCATCGACAAGAACGTGCGGATCGGCGAGGGCTGCAGGATAGGGGTGGACGAGATCGGCCGCGGCGACGGCGACTACGGCGACTACCATGTGGTGGACGGGATCATCGTCATCCCGAAGAACACCGTGCTGTACCCGGGAACGGTCATCTGAAGGGCATGCCGGGGATGGAAGGAACGGTGTCGGACGGAGACGGCGCGGAAGATTGCCGGGGCGGGAAGTTCCTGGTCTTTCCCATCCAGGGAAGGCTCTGCGCGCTGACCCTGGACCAGATAGACGAGATTGCGGGCCTCGATGCCGTCCACCGGCTTCCGCTGGTCCCCCCCTACGTGCTGGGTGTGGTAAGCCGATACTCGGTGCCCTACGTCCTGTTCGACGTCGGCCTGTTGCTGTTCGACGCGCCGAGTTCCGGAAAGAAGATGCTCGTCCTGCGCGGGCACCCGGACCGGGTGGCCTTCCTCATCGACGACGTCAGCGACATCGTGGAGGTTTCGGGCGGGGAACTCCTGCCGCATGAGGGGGAATACGGGGCCGAGGGGATTTCCGCGGTTACCGCCTCCTTCGGCTGGGAAGGGCGGGAGGTCCTCGTTCTGGACATACGGGCAAATCCCGGGAAGCCGCACGGGGCACCCCGGTGAACGTGTTCGTATCCCGAACCCTGGACTTCCGTCTTGCGATACCGGCCGATTCGGTGGCGGCCCTGCGGGACCTTCGGGACGTCGAAGGCTACGGGGACGGCCCGCCGAACCGTAACGAAAGTATCGTTCGGGATGCGGAAAGCGGCCTTGCCTACGTCAGGCTCCCCCTTCTGCTGGGGGCGGAAACCGACCGGGCCGAGGGCGGATTCTGCGGCATCTTCCTTAAAGAAGGGTTCGGGGAACGGGCGGTGCTTCTGGGAGGGAAGGTCGTGGACTCGGTCGACCTGGAAGAGGGACGGCTGCATCCGGTGCCCCGGCCCCTCGCCGGCAGCGGATTTTCGGCCCTGTTCTCCGGCCTCGGTTTTACGGACCGGGCGGAAACGGCGTTCTTCCTCCTGGACGTCGAGGGTCTGCTCCTGAGGATACGGGACGGGCGGTAAGGGATATGGAAACGGTACATTCCGGAAAAAATACGCAGGACGGGCGGACCGGGGAGCCGAACCTGGCGGATTTCTGCGGCAAGCTTTCCGAGATCGCCCTGTGCAATCCGTCGCTGGTGTTCCTCCACTACCGGATCGAGCAGATACTGGGGATTCGGGCCGAGGGGGAATCCCTGCTCCGGCTGAGCGAGCAGATCGAGAGCCGCTGCGGTTATTCCTTCGTGGAAAACCCGACGATGTTCGCCAACGAACTTGCTTCCAGGGAAGGCGTGTTCCAGGTTTCCGGCACGGTAACCGTCCACGAAACCTATTTTTTCAGGGAAGAGGCCCACTTCGACCTGCTGCTCCGCATGCTGCCCGATCTTGTCCGTCTCGGCCGCCCGATCCGCATCTGTTCGGCGGCAACCTCCATCGGCTGCGAGGCGTACAGCATCGCCATGTTGCTGGACTACCACATGCGTTCGGGCGGGAACGGGGCCTTCGACTTCGAGATAGACGCCTTCGACGTGGACGCCGCCTCGATACGGACGGCGAAGGCCGGACGCTACACCTCCAACGTCATCAGGCCGGACGGGGCCGGTTTCCGGTATGTCCTGGACCGGTACCTCAGGCGGGAAGGGGAGGAGTACGTCGTGGACGAATCCCTCAAGGAGAAGGTAGGGTTTTTCACCCACAACCTGATCCGGGGGATTCGGCGGAAGTACGACCTGGTGTTCTTCAGGAACGCCCTGATCTACTTCACCCCCAAGAACCGCGTCTCGGTGCTGCGCAATCTCGGCGAGGCCCTTACCGACAACGGCGTGCTGTTTCTCGGCGTCTGCGAAACCGCGGGGAACGACTATCCCACGCTGGCCCGGCACAGCCTTAACGAAACGTTCTTTTTCAGGAAGGCGGTCCCGACCATATCGGGGGGGCCGGGAGGACGGGAACTGCCGAGGACCGGCCCCGGCCCGATCCCGGAATCCCCCGTCGCGGGACCCGTCCCTTCCGGGCGGACCGTGGAACCGGGACCGGAGACGGGAATGCCGTCCTCGGAGATCAAGGACGTACTGAGCAGGGACGGGGGAAAGACCGGTGCCAAACTGGTATACGCGGCGTTGACGGGGAGCGGGGGGGAAGAACGGCCGTCGGGCAGCGCGCTTGCCGCCGCCGTCCTTTACTTCATCGGTTCCGGCGAGAGGGAGGCGGCCGAATTGACGCTGGCCTTCCTGGAAAGGACGAACAGCGGGCCGCAGCCCGGCTTCCTCCGCGGGGAGCTGTTCCTGCTGGCCGGGGAACGGGAACGGGCAAGGGCCTGCTTCGAGCTTGCCGCCCTCAAGGACCGGGCCTTCTGGCCGGCGTTCTACCGGCTTGCCATGCTCTCCGGTCCCGACGGCGGCCCGGAATACGCGGAACGGGCCAAGGCCGCAACCGAAAGCCTCGCCTACGGGAGGAACCTGGGCTACGAGTGCTTCCTCGGGGGCTTCGACCCCGATTACTTCGGCAGGATCCTCCTTAAGAAATCCGACAAATAACCCCGGCATGAGGAGAACGGTATGATTTGGAAATTGAGGAACAGGTTTTTCGTTCAGTTCGTGGCTCTCGGCATGCTGGTGTTCTTCAGCACGGTACTGGCCTTGTTGCTTCAATACGGGGGCAAGTACCGGGAGGACACCTACACGAACACGCTGAGCACGGCGATCTCGCTTGCCGTGGCCCGCATCCCGATTGACAGGGAGCGGCTGGCCGCCCTCCGTGATGCGGCCGGCGGTGACCAGGACCACGCCCTTGCCGTCTCCGGCCTGCTGAAGATACGGGAGGACTACAACCTCAACGGCCTCCGCCTGCTCCAGCTCCGGGTTCCGGGCAGCTACCGCATCGTGCTGGACGCGGCCTCGATGCCGGGCTTTCCCACCGTCGACTACATGAATTCCCCCCATGAGGGAATCGAGGACGTCTACCAGACGAAGATCCCCCTGATCACACCCGAATACCCGGGCGAGGGAGGGGTGCAGGTCAGCGCCTTTTTCCCGGTGGTGGAGAACGGGCAGGTCATAGCGATCTGGACGGCCGGCCTGTTCAGGCGCGACATTCCCTCGCTGCTCGGCTACGAACAGGTTGCCCTGCTGGTCGCGTTCGTCATATCGGCGAGCATCGCCGTCCTGTTCGCCCTGTCCGCCTCCGGTTCGATGACCAAATCCATCGTGGGGATCGAAAAGGTCGCCTCCTCCCTGGCCGATATGCGTTTCGATATCGAGATACCGGTAACCAGGAAGGACGAGATAGGGCAGATGCAGCGGATGATGGTGAGGATACGGGACAGCCTGAAGCTGCACTTCAACCTGCTGGGGGGAAGCGCGACCAGGGTTTCGACCGCGGTCTACGACCTTTCATCCTCGGCCCGCGAGATTTCGACCACGGCGGCCCAGCAGTCGGCATCGGTAACGGAGATCGTGGGCACGATGGAGAACAGCAGGGCGTTTTCCTCCCGGATGACCCAGCATACCGAGGGAGTCGTGGAACTTGCCTCGGACGTGGAATCCCTGAGCGGGCACGGAGTGCTGCTGCACAAGGGAAACGAGACGATGATGGACGAGATACGGAAGCAGAACGACAAGGTGGTGGAACAGATCAACAACCTTACCGAGGTGCTTTCCCGGATCAACGAGGCGGTGCAGTTCATCGACGACATCGCCGACAGGACCAAGCTCATCGCCTTCAACGCCGCGCTGGAGGCTTCCTCGGCCGGGGCGGCCGGGCTGCGTTTCACCGTGGTCGCAGGCGAGATCCGCCGCTTCGCCGACAACGTGGGAACCTCGGTGGTTACCATAAAGGAAAGGATATCCGAACTTAGGGACGTTTCCGGCTTCCTCATATCGGAGGCCGCCCTGAGCTCGGACACGATAGGCCAGGGCTACAAAAGACTGGTCGAGCAGAAGGAAGCCTTCGAGAACATTACCTACGTGGCCAGGAACGCCGCCACCAGCTCGAAGGACATACTGGAACTGGGCAGGCAGCAGGAGATCGCCGCCGAGCAGAGCCTCCTCGCCCTGCAGGAAATCTCCGCCGGCGGGAAGCAGTTCATGCTCGCCACCGGCAATACTTCCAGGACCGTCGACGACCTGGCCAAGATGGCCGGCGAACTCCGGGAAAGCCTGGCCCGCTTCCAGGAAGGCGGGAAAAAGCCATGAGGGATTCCGGAACCGAAGGCGACGCGGCCAGGGTCGCTCAGGAGGGCGAGCGGATCATCTGCACCCTCCGTCTTGCCATCGCCGTAACGCTGACGGTAAGCGTCGCCATCGCCTCGTTCCTCATTCGGGCCAATTCGGGCGTGTGGCCGCCTTTCCGCCTGTACCTGTCCGCCTTCGTCTTCCTCGCCTACGCCGTTCTCCTGTTCCTTCATGTCAGGCGTTATCCCGCCACCGCGTCCTGGTATCGGTACTTCTGCGTCGTCCTGGACGTAAGCTGCGTCAGCGCCGTCCTCTGGGTGGTCTGCTCCTTCCCCGAGATCGAGCCCCCCCGCGCCTACCTTCCCCTGATGGGCCTGTACTACGTCTTCCTCATCCTCATCGGTTCGTTCAGGTTCAGCATGAGGGCCGCCGTCTTCTCGGGTGTTTTTACCGCCGCCGCCTACGCCATAGTAATCGCCGCCAACTACCGGGTACTGCAGTTGCCGTATTACGCCGTACTGGGCGAGAAGCACGTAAGCGACAGCTTCAGCATATACTTCGAGGGATTCAGGATACTGGGGATGCTGATGATCGGGATCATCACCGCATTGGCCTCCAGGCACCGGCTCCGCTTTTTCAATTCGATGGCCGAGGCGGAAAAGGCGGCAAACCTGGCGATGGCCGACACGGTTTCCCGGAGCCGGAGCATGGCCGGGACGCTGCGCGCGTCCACCGACGAGATATTCAAGTCGTCGAAGATCATCTCCGAAACGGCGAACGCGCAGGGCGGGAGCATCGGCGAGGTGAAGACCGCGCTGGACAGGAACACCGGCCTGACCATGGAGATCGCCGAGAAAACCGTCAGCGTGGTCGGGATCAGCGGGAAGCTCGAGGACGAGGTGCTGAAGGGATTCTCGCTGCTGGAGCGGAACAGCCTCGGGCTGCAGGACATCAGGGACAAGAACGACCGGGTGATGGCCGGAATCTGCGAGCTGGGGAACAAGACCGGCAAAATAGGGGAGAGCATCCGGGCAATCGACACGATCACCGACCATACCAAGGTGATCGCCTTCAACGCCGCGCTCGAGGCCGCCAGCGCCGGGGAAAACGGCCATCGCTTCGCGGTGGTGGCCAACGAGGTCAACCGACTTGCGGACGACATCGCCGAGCTTACCCGCACGATACGGGCCCAGCTCGCCCGGATTCAGAATTCCTCCACCGAACTGATCGTCTCCGGCGAGGAGAACTCCGAGAAGATCACCGAGGGAAACAACCTGATCCGCCAGCTCGAGGACGTGTTCCGCAAGATACGCTCGTATGCGGACATAACGCAGAACCAGGCCGACTCGGTAACGTCCCTTGCCGAAAACCAGCGGGAATCCGCGCGGCAGCTCCATCTGGCCATTCAGGACATCTCCTCCGGGCTCGGCAGCTTCGTCCTTTCCACCGAACTGGTCTCTTCGTCGGCGGAAAACCTAGCCCGGATGACGGGGGAACTGGAGGACCTTCTGGGGGACGTTCCGGGTGCCGTTCCCAAATCAGAGGTCGCGAATCTGGGCGTTCCGGGGGCCGAATGTCCATAGAAAGGGAAAAATACGTTCCCATGTACGTACAGGAGGGATTGGAGGTACTGGGCCTTGCCGAGAATCTCCTGTTCGACATCCGGGACGGGATTTCCCTTGCCGACGACATTTCCGGCATGCTCCGGGTGCTGCACACCCTGAAGGGCAGCTCCAGGATGCTGGGATTCGCCTGCACCGAGGAACTCTGCCACGGCCTGGAAGAGGTGTTCGTGGCCCTGCGGGAGGGGCGGATCGGCCTGGGCGCCGACGCGGTGAACCTGGTGATCTCCGCGCTGGACCTGCTGAAACGGACGCTGGGGATCATAGCCGAATCCGGCGACGACGGCGTCGACACCGGCCCGCACCTGAAAGCCCTGCTCGCCCTCGTTCGGAACGAGGAATTCTCCGTCCCGGATTCGCCTTCCGGCCGGCCGGAACCGACGGCGGCCCTTCCGGAAACCGTTCCGGGGGAACCGGGCGATTCCGGGGAACGGAAGACGCGCGAGGACAAGGCGGAGAGCATCCGCGTTTCCGTGGACAAGATAGACGGCATCATCCGCAATATAGCGTCGCTTCAGTCGTTGGAAATTCGGGCCAAAAATCTCCATACCGAAGGTCTCGGCCTCGGCGAGGCGCTGGACGAGTTTTTCCGGCAGATGAAGTCCGAGGCCGGTTTACGGCCGGAACTGCGGAAGAGCCTGACGGACCTGAGACTGGCGGGCGAACGGTTGCAGGCCGGCCTGAAAATCCATGCGGTCGAGGTGGGATCCGGCATCCACGATGCCTACGGATCGGTCATCTCCCTGCGTACCGTCCCCCTGTTCACCATACTGGACGGCTTTCCCCGCTACGTCCACGACCTTTCCCTCCAACTGGGAAAGCGGGCCAGGCTCGTCGTGGAAGGCGGGAACAACGAGATCGACAAGAACATCATCGAAATGCTTTCCCCGATCCTCATGCACATGCTCCGGAACGCCGTGGACCACGGCATCGAGTGCCCGGAGAAACGGCTGGACTTGGGAAAGGAGGAGGCCGGGACGGTGCGGATCGCCTGTTCCCAGGAAAGCGGGGCGATGCGGATACTGGTAACCGACGACGGGAAGGGCATAGACCACCTGAAGGTACGGGAACGGATCGTCGCCGACGGCCTGGCCGACAGGGAAACGGCGGACGGCCTTTCCCCCCAGGAACTGTACGCATTCATCTTCAGGGGCGGCTTTTCGACCTCCGGCTCGGAAAACATGGTTTCGGGCCGCGGAATAGGGATGGACGTGGTGTTGCGGGGCATCGAGCAGATCAAGGGCAGCATCACCGTGGAAAGCTCTCCCGGAGAGGGCACGACCTTTACCATCACGGTACCGCTTTCCGTCGCCGCCCTGGTCGGTTTTCCCGTCAGGGCCGGCGGTATGCGGTTCATTATCCCGGCCGCATTCGTTGAGACGGTGCTTCCCGTCATGCCGGACCATATCGTTACCATCATCGACCGGCCGGAGATACGCCATGCCGGCCGTCTGGTCAAGTTCCACCACCTCAGCCAGCTCCTGGACCTTAAGTCCGCGGCGGCCCCTTCCGCCGACCGGCCGGTGCTTACCCTGGTGGTGCGTTCCTTCGACGACGTCATCGCCCTTGCCGTGGACGACATGTCCGGCATGCGGCAGGTCATCCTCAAGCCCATGCCGGCGTTCCTGGAGACGATCCCGGTGTTCTCCGGCCTGGTTCTCGACGAGGACTACCGGATCGTCAGCGTCCTGCACGTTCCCACCCTGGTGAAGATGGCCAAGCGGATAAAGGCCATCGACATTATGAGACACAGCCTCGAATTGGAGAAGCTCCGCCTTTCCGTCCTCGTCGTGGACGATTCGCCCGCGACGCGGGAGATCGAGCGGGAAATACTGACGTCGGAGGGCTACCTTGCCGACACCGCCGGGGACGGTTCGGAAGCGTTGCGGGCGGCCCGAAACAGGAACTACGACCTGATCATCACCGACCTGAACATGCCGGTGATGGACGGTTTCACCCTGCTGGAAAATCTCAAGAAGAACCCCGAATTTGCCGCGATCCCGGTGATCGTGGTCTCCTCGCTTACGGACGAGGATTCCCGGAAGCGATCGCTCTCCCTCGGGGCCGCCGACTATATTATGAAAAAATCCTTCAATAACGACAACCTTCTCCGGGCGATACGAAGCCTGATCGGAACCGACAATGGACGATAACAAAAAACGCATCCTCATAATGGAAGATTCCCTGGTCTTTTCCGACATGCTGCAAAACGCCCTTACCGCCGAGGACCGGATCATCAGGCGGGAAGCCAACGGTTTCGACGGGCTCAAGGCCGTGTACACCTTCAAGCCGCACCTGCTGATTTCCGACATACAGATGCCGCTGTTCAAGGGCTACCAGGTGGTCCGCTTCCTGAAGTCCCGCGGGAACACCAAGGAGATTCCGGCGATCCTGCTGAGCGCGCTCTCCGGCAGCAGGGACCGGTTCTGGGGGGACAGTTCCGGCGCGGACCGGTACCTGGAAAAGATCGCCGACTTCGGGCCGCTTACGGAGACGGTGGCCGAACTGCTCCGGGGATCAGGCGACATCGACTTTTCCGGCATCGAGCGGGAAGGGCGGAAAATCACCGACGGGTACCTGATCGAACTGGTCAGCAACATGCTGGACGCCAAACTGTTCCAAAGCACCGTGATCGGAATGCTCGCCGAGCTTTCCGGCCGTACCGGCGATCTCCGGGAAGTCGTACGGGGATTTTTTGACCTGCTCCGGGTTTCCTGCGGGGCGGATATCGCCGTACTGTCGATCATGGGGACCAGAAACGCCCGTTACTGTTATTCGGCCAACTTCTCGGGCCTTTCCGCCGAGGTCGCCGGGGATTTCCTGGAGGTCTGCGGCGCCGACTTCAAGAAACGCTTCCCGGACTTCCCCATGTCGGGCGAAAATCCCGTCGAGTTCCTCGGCAACGGCGACAAAAACGAGAAGATAAGCTCCTACGCCACCTTCCCCCTGAACTCAGGCGACCGCACCTTCGCTTCCTGCCATATCGGAAGCTGCGTCAACGAATATTTCTCCTCGCAGATCATGGAAAACCTTTCCTCCTTCCTGAACGCCGCCTCCCCGGTCCTGGGCAACGCCCTGTCCATGCTCGAACTGGCCGAGCTGGAACGCGACACCCGTTCCGCCTTCGCCCGCTACGTGCCGCCCGAGGTTATGGACGACATCATTTCCGACTCGTCCAAGAGCCTCCGCCAGGGCGAAACCCGCGACGTTACCATCCTTTTTTCCGACATCAGGGGATTCACCGACATTTCCGAACATTCCCGGGCGGACGAGGTCGTCGGCTTCCTCAACAGCTATTTCGCCGAACTGGGAACCCAGGTCATCGCCGAGGGCGGCTACATCGACAAGTTCATCGGGGACGAGATCATGGCGGTGTTCGGCGTGACCGGGGATTCCGGCCGGCACATGCTGCATGCGGTGCGTTCGGCGGTGCGGATGCTCGCCGCGGTCAGGAACGTCGACATCTCCAAGGTCGCCCTCCCCAGGGGGTACCTGGAACTCGGCATCGGGATCAATTCCGGACCCTGCATACTGGGGAACATCGGCTTCAAGAACAAAATGGACTACACGGTGATCGGGGACACGGTGAACCTCGCCTCCCGCACCGAACGGGTTACCCGTCTCTTCAACCACCCGCTGGTGGTCTCCGAGTACGTCTACGACGGCCTGCGGAACCATTTCCTGTTCCGCAAGATCGACAACGTCAAGCTGCGGGGCAAGGAAAAACCGGTCGGGGTCTACGCCGTCCACACCGGCTTCCGAGGCCAGGGAACGTTCCGGCCCCGTTCGGGCGAGATACCCGACCTGCCGGAGGTTCCGGAACTCCTGGTCGACCGCGACACGTACACCAACTACGAAAAGGGCCTGCGGTTGTTCTTCATCGAGGAATGGCGTGCCGCGGGCGAATACTTCGGCAAGGCCCTGGAAGCCGATCCGGGCGACTTCCTCTCCCAACTCTACCTCAGGCGTTCCATCGAGTTCTCCCAAAAACCGCCGCCCGAAAACTGGGCCGACAGGCCGGTCCTGGACATCGGACCGTCGTCCGAGGGATGACGGCCGGAAGGGTAGGGGAGCGGGGGAACCGGTCCGCTTATGAGGGGAGCCAACAAAGGCGTGCAGCGCACGCAGATGAACAAAGGCACCGCGCCGAGGGCGCCAATGAAGGCATCCAAGACGAAAAACGGCACGAAGGCTTTAGCCTGAGTAGCGCGCGACTGCCCCGTAACGCCCCGCATATACCTCCGGCAGTAACCGTATATCCTTACGTTTCCCCGCCGAAGAGTTCCGCCGCGAATTCCCGCCCGAAGTTCCGCCCGACCTGTTCCCTAAATCCCTCCGACGGCATGGCCTCGATAATCCTCGGCAAACCTTCGATTTCCTCATGGAACTCCAATTTCCGGGCATGCAGGAAGAAAACGCCGTTTTCCTCCCCGGCGATCCGCCGGCCGCCGTACTTGAGGTCTCCGGCCAGGGGATGTCCCCGGGCCGCGGCCTGCAGCCGTATCTGGTGTGTCCGGCCCGTGGCGATCCGCACCCGTATCAGGCTGAGCCTTCCGTTCGAGGCAAGGACCCGAACCATGCTCGCCGCATCCTTGCCCCGGCCGGAATCCGCACCGCAGACAAGGCTTTTCCGGGAGACCGCATCCCGCACCAGCCTGTCCTCCCAGATCAGCTCGGAACCTTCCGGAAGCGGTTCTTCGACGACGGCGAGGTAGGTCTTGCCGATCTTCCTCTCATGCAGGAGCCCCGAAAAGAGCCGGGCCCCCGCGAGGGTTTCGGAAAAGGCGATGATCCCGCCGGTCTGCCTGTCCAGCCGGTGCAGCGGACCCGGCCTGAAGGAAAGCGATTCCCGGCCCCCGTCGGCGTAACGGGCCTTTACCAGGCGGTCGAGGCTGCCCCGGCCATGGCTTGCCAGCCCCGGCGGTTTGTTGAAAAAAAGAATCCCCGCACCGGAGGCCAGCAGTTCCGGCAAGGGGGCCCGTTCGGACGGGCCGGAATCGGCCTTCCGCCGTCGGGCTTCCTTTTCCAGCCGTACCTCGATCGACGAGCCGGAACGGACACGGCCCGCGGGCCCGGCGACACGGCCGTCCACGGTTATCCCTCCCTGACGCAGGGTACGGTGTATCAGCGACAGCGGACAGTCCGGCAACGCTTTCCTGAGAATCCGGTCGAGCCTGCGGCCGTCGTCGTCGGGTCCGGCATTCAGCCTGATAAGCATTCCAGGATTCTAGTCCCGTATCGCGATCTTGTCCATCGGCGGAAACCTATCCGAGGCCCGGCCAAGACGGAAAGTAGACGGAATATACATTATGCATAGTAAAATCCCTAGCCCGCCGCTTCCCGGCCGGTCGGGCCTACTACGGACTTGGCAGTCTGAAGATGCCGAGAAAGGTCGGCTGGCTGAAAACCCTCGTCGGCGGCGTGGTGGAACTCAGGCCGGCTGCGGCGATATACATTATCGCATAGGAATGTTGTAGGTCCTGTTGTTGGATGTTGGTCTTGTCCACCACGTCGGCGTTTATCGCGTCCGTCCTGTTGTCCCTGGAAAGGAGTGCCGGGTGGTTGAAGAACGGCAGCCGCCCGTCGAGGTTGGGCAACGGATCGAAGTCGACGCGTTCGCTCCGTTGCGACCGTCTCAGTTGGTACCCGGAACCGGCGAGGTTGAGCATGGGTGCCCGGCCGGGCGTGTCCTGAAAATCGATCCGCATGTCCTGCCCCAGGGAATCCCGTCCCAGGACGCCGGCGATATTCGCCCCCTCGATCTCGATGCTCAAAAACCCCCTGGTATTGACGAAAAAATTGTGGACGTTGGACGTGGTAACGTTAATGTTGCTGTGGTCGGCCCACGGATAGATCGCGGCGAAGTCGGCGGCCAACTGGGGATTGACGTCCCGCAGCTGTTGGTTGGAACCGGTGTCCACGGTGTTGGTCGGAACGGAAAAATCGCTGAGGTATATCCTGTAATAGATGACGAAGTTGGTGAAGGCCTCCACGTCCCCGTAGCCCTCGTCGCCGGTCGAAGGCAGGGTAAAAAACACCGTTCCGTTCA
>Ga0131853_10016630_pt1 | contig 13411 bp, 5 predicted proteins | sample TergutLab28metaG_FD_92764 | JGI IMG/M metagenome (GOLD analysis project Ga0131853, IMG submission 92764) | Labiotermes labralis P1 segment gut microbial communities from Petit-Saut dam, French Guiana - Lab288 P1 (version 2) (version 2) | ecosystem: Host-associated > Arthropoda: Insects >...
GCCTACACAACACAACAAGTACTCGCTAGCTCCTGAAGATGGACGTATTAACGTCTGAAACATGTTGAGCAATATATAATAAAGCAAGTGTCATCTAGTTGGTCAACCATTATTCAAATGTTAAAGTTGTGATTTCCTGTCTATTTGTAAAGTATGTCAGCCAGTGTTAAATGTTTGTGGTATTCAACACTGTTATATTTGGAATCTTTCGCCTGAGGCTCCTTTGCCCGTGATCTTTTCATACACCTTCATCTAGTCGCAAAATAACAACATCCCCGAAAAAATATACGCTTCATTTTGTAACTTATTTTTAATGAAACATGTATTTTAAATATATATCTTTCAAGCGCGTTCATAATAGCTGCGAAAAGCTCCTATTACCTTCGTCATGTCCGTCTGCCTGTCTGTTCTTCTGCCCGACTGCCCTTGTATATCAGCACACCTCATAGGATTTATGTTAGGTTTAAAATTCGGGGCTTTTATGAAAGTCTGTTGGGAAATCCAAATTTGATTAACATTTGGCACTGATATCCCTCACTTCGCATGAAGACTCAAGTATGTCTTATTTTTTGCGGTGAAATTAAATCGCCTTAAAAACCCTATCTTGGACTGGAATGATATCAGACTGTAATTCTGTCCGTCTCCCCCTCTTTTCGCATGTTTCCCCCACTGGGAAGATTGTAGTGAAAATTGGTATTGGAAACTTCTAAGAAAATCTGCCGAGAAAATTCAAATTTGTTTAAAATCGGGCGCTTTACATGAAGACTTAAGTATGTTCCTTCTCGTTTCCGGCATCTTTAAATCGCATAAAACCGCTCTCTTCGACTGAACTGGCCTCATGCTCTTACGATAGCCGAGGAGGTATAATCATTACGCGAACGCACCTCACTGTTTCGATACAGTATATTGCCTATCCTGTTCTATCCAGCATACTTGATATTGCTGACAGGACTATATATGAATGTGGAGGGAAACAGCCGTGTCGTAAGTAAAGGTGCTGTCATAATATACCCTGAAAAAATACCCAAATGTCGTCAAGAGAGAAGATTCAACTCTTTTGGGATATTACGCCCTTGCGAGTGGTAAAGGGTTACCGACGTTTGAAGAACCGTATTGCTTCCATCTTCGGTAGCAAGCAGTCCAAGCAGACTTGAATCTTCAGCAACTACCGCAGACCTCGTATAGTAAGAATAGCCTCTGGCCCAGCGGAATTTGAACCGGTTACCTCCCGCATGTACATCGAACCGTTACCGACACACTAACCTTTTGTGTAAGAACGCTTGAAAACAGTGAGGCGTACTCATTTTGTGGGTCGGTGTGATGCGACTTTTCCCTGGAAGTGGTCTCACTGAGCACAAAGTTTGGACCTGCTGGTCTTCGCATAGATTGCCAGTGTTCGTATTACATGCGGGTGCATCTCTGCGGGTGGCCGGTGGGAGCTGCAGGGCAACGTGCGGGACCCCAGCGTGCCTCTTTGTGAATGCGTCATACCGACACAATGCGTGTCTGATGAGACTACAGACGGGTGGACGGGACGACGCAAGAATGTGAGGCAGGTGCCGGCCCCACGCAGCTCATCACATCCGTCAACTGCCGCGTGCTTGTGCAGTTTAATGGCACATTAATCTTAATAAAAGTGACATAATTACCACAGGCTTCCAACGAAACAGCCTCAGTAGCGTTAACTGACATGAGAAGACCGCATTAAACAACACAACCGTGTTAACATTAGAGGTGTGTTTCGCGTAAAATTTGCTTCTACATTGCTGTCCAGGAATGTGAAATCTGCAGTAGATCGAACAGATATCGGTTAGATCAGGGTGCCTAACAGCAGGCTCGAGGGATTACACGGTAAGTCGGTTCTTTTGATGGGTTACAGAAGTTTAGAAGGAATAAGTGTGTACAATCTCGACCCAGTCCCTTGTTTTACCAATGACAGAACTCTTGACTGTGTACGAGAACTGTTGTCTTATTGCAGTATTTCATCCACAAACGGTACTTGTGTTATAACTTCCAGATTCTCTAAAGTAAGAATTTTTTCTCTCTCCCCATGGCGCAACAGCCCCTAGTGGGCCAGGGTCTCCTCACTATCCGGGCTTGACGAGCTCACTCCGACACACCCAGGCCTCCTCTGGACGAGTGAACATCCCGAAGCAGAGACTTCTATCTGGCAACACATGATACAAAAGACAGACTACCATCCCACCTGCTGGTTTCGAAACCGCAATCGCAGCAAGCGAGTCTTAGAGGGCACGGCCGCTGGGATCGGCATTGTAAGAATATGTACGTACGAGTATCTTCTTATCACAGTGGCCTTGCGGTTTCAGGCTAGACTGAAGCCGCTCAATCGCCGGTTCGAATCCCGCTGATAGCGTTGATTTTTCCTCTTGTGTTTGTTAGGTAGCGGTCTCTGTGTGTGTCTAAGTGTGTGAGATCTAGAAAATTCACGCAGAGGCGGCATAGGCCTGATATGATCTGCTGCGCCACAAAACAGAATCTCATATCCTATTACATAGTTTCTATCTAATCTACCGAGGTTCGATGTAGAATGATTGTGTCCAATGGGACCTGAAGATGATGGATTACCCTCAGTATTCTTTTTTTTTTTGTGCTAGAAAGGGAATCAAACCTTGAACAACGGTTTCGATTTAACACACTGAATTTGTATTTTAGGCGGGTTCATTGCTTTTGTCAAAATTGACATGTACGAAAACATTACAAAGAAAAATGTATATTATGGGTCCCTACAACATTCAGTAAGGAAGCGAGCATTTAGCCAGGTAACACTAAGTACTTTAAGGCTTCAAATTAGTGTCCGTCTAAAAATGAATTAAATAACACTTGTATATAAATGGGTGCTGTTTATCACGTTTTATCAGTTTTCCAAAAACAAGAAAAATGTAAAAAGAAGTTAATTCATACCCTTAAATAAAATGTTTCTTAAAATTAATCAAAATTGAAATTAATCTTCAAGTGTTAGTGTAAAAACCACGTAACGGGAAAACTGAAATACAGGGTTATTCATAAGTCCGTGAAACATGTCAGAAAACTGGCTGATGCCACAGCTGAATGAAGACAGTAATGATTACATCTTTCAACAAGACGGCTCTCCGGCTCACTACAAAGACGTGCGAGGGAATCTGAATCGAAACTTGTCACAAGGTGGATAGGACGCACAAGAAAAGAAGATGACGCGTTAATGCGGTGGCCACCCCGGTCCCCGGAATTAACCCCGTGCGAATTTTCTTCTGGCGGTTTGTGAAGGACACTGTCTTTGTGCCTACACTCCCCGCTAATCTCCAGATTTTCGCAACCGTATCACCGCTGCTGTGGCTCTGGTCGACCGTGGTATGCTGACACGCGTGTGGAACGAGATGGACTATCGCATGGATATCTGCCGTATTACCAACGGTGGACACGTTGAGCATCTGTGAAATATGTAAAAATAAAAACTTGGAGAGTTTCTCTCTCTATCGGCGTAAGAACTATCATGATCCGTTGAGTAGTTTATTTGTTGCGAATTTTTTAAAATGTTTCGCGGACTTATGAATAGCCATGTATTATCAGGCATTTCAAGAATTCAAAAGATGTGATGCAAACGAGGCAGTTTGTGTCCTCAGGTAAAGCAGCTGACAATGTACAGTTGCAATTAAAACAATTCGACAAATTTGGATTAATTTAATCATATCGAATTTCGTCGACACTTGTCAGTTAACTTCCATGCTGTCATTTGATGACCACCAGCACATTAATAATAATAATAATAATAATAATATATCCACAACTATACTTCAACATATGCAAGGAAACAGGGGTACAATTGGACAAAAACTCTGGTATGAACATGTGCCAAAATCAGTAGAAACAAGTCAAGGTGGCAAGGTAACCATATTGTGGAACCAGCAAATACAAAATGACAGAACTGTCTCCAACAACAAACCAGACGTTATAAAGCGTGATAATGGAAAGGCAACATGTATGTTAATAGACGTTGCAATTTCAGGGGAAAGAAATGTGATTAAAAAAGAAGCCGAGAAGTTTCTAAAATATAAAGACCTTACAATAGAAATACAGCGCATGTGGAATGTAAAAACAAAGGTGATATCAGTAATAATAGGGACGACTGGGACTATTTCAAAGTCATTTAGAAAACACGTGAGCAACATACCAGGAAAACATGAAATCAAGGAACTACAGAAAACAGCCATATTGGGCACTGTACACATACTTCGGAAAGTACTAAAGTAAAAATACAATAGATTCAGCACTTAAACTAATTATATAAGCACCATGAATAGTAACAACAGAATAGCTGCAACACCATATTCCCCAGGGACACAGTTTGTCTCAGGAATGTAAGTGTAAATACCCTGCATAAAGGACATGATGATGATAATAATAATAATAATGAGGCCTTATTTAATTTTACTGATTATTTTATCGACAGCTGAATATAATATCACCACGAGATTGAGGCCTAAAGGAATATATCAAATATCATCATCATCATGTTCCTGAAGGGTTAGGTGTGTTTTCTGTTCCTATATATCAAACATAAATACGTATATCTGCTGAAGCTCCGACAAATTTCATTGTATTGAAAGTTAAAACGGTCACTCATTTACGCGACCAATAATTAATGAACTAAGCCTAAGATGCGGGCTGAAGCACCTATGAAATTTATTCCATGCTGCAACGTACCATAACTGCTGTCCACTTAATTGTATTGGGAAGTTAAATGTAGCCAGGTTGTAGCATTCTGTCAAATAATTTTTGCACAGTGAAAACTTGATGACACAAAGGGAGCTAAGAGGGGAACAAACACCGCCAAACACCAACCATTCAAGTACGGAAAACGTTAATAAATCTGTGTCTTCATATTATTTGGCTTTTAATCTTGCACTGTATTTTATTCTGTTTTCCTTCATTTCTCACATTTCACTCTCTACATTTAACTGTTCCACACTTCACTTGATTCACAGCAACAGTAATAATGTAAGTATAACCGTCTGTGTTTGGTGTAGAGGATACAGTAGAGATACATTTTGTGTTATTGTTGCTGTGTTTTAATTTCATCTTCTGTAACACGTCTTCAGGGAATGCTTGCTATCATTCGGTGCAGAATCTTTTATCTTCCACTTTGCTATCCAAAAATATAAATATTAATATATGCGGTAACATAATTTTGCCTGTCGTTTTGTATGAGTGTGAAACTTGGTCGCTCAAATTGAGGGAGGGACGTAGACTGGGGGTGTTTGAAAATAGGGTGCTGATGAGGATATTTGGGATTAAAAGGAACGAGGTCACAGGAGAGTGGAGAATACTACATAACAAGCAACTTGATGATATGAACGCCTTGCCAAATACTATTCGGGTGATCAAATCAAGAAGAATGAGATGGGCTGGACATGTAGCATACATGGGGAGAGGAACTTTGCATACATGCACGGTCTTTGTGGGGAAACCCGAAGGAAACAAACAACTTGAAAGACCGAGGGGAATGTTGAAAGATAATATTAAAATGGGTATCCGAGAATTGGGGTGAGGGGAATGGGCTGGATTGATCTGGCTCAGGATAGGGACAGGAGACGGGCTTTTATGAATGCGTTAGAGAACCTTTGCGTTTCGTAAAATGAGGGGAATTTATTGACTAGCTGAGAGCCGGTTAGCCCTTCAAGAAGGACTGCGCTACACGGAGTTGGAAGTGTATTTAGAGGAACATGTCTTCAGTGCTGGGTAGCTTGTGCGTTTGCTACACGTTTCGATGCATCACAATTCTTTTGTCTTATCACTAATGCCTGTTCGGCACGGTGCTGAAGTTAATCTCCACACAAACACGCGTTACTTAATCAGCCGAACACGCACAACTAGCAGCGTGAAATCCACTGTCACGTACAAAACTCCCAAGTGCTGAGAATCGCAGTCATTGTCACATGTACAGCTGACGGTATCTGAAGTTCGAGTAGTTTAATCCACACTGTTTCAGCCTATTAAAATTTTTTTTCTAGAAATTTTCCGCTAGAAGACGTAAATAAATGCAATTTCCAATTTAAGTTTTAATTTACTGTGTGAATCAGTCAATGAAATATTAAATTATTCAAATCAGAATCGATGTACAGTAATATTGGTAACTATTATGCTTTGTGTTCGTACGAATATCTGATACATAAAGATTTCCTTTTTACTAAAGAAATCATTTTAAAAACGTAAACACTTTTGCAGCTAGTTCATACGTTTTTATTTCTCAAAACGCACCTAAATATGAAATCTCGTATTTTTTGTACGTTACACGTATGTTTCTACGGTACGGACTTATATGTAGCGTAGAACTGTATATTCAAGCAGTTTTATGCGTTTGATTTTGTTGGAACACAACATTTCCCTCTCCTGCAAGATAATACTCTCCTGAAATGGAACTTTCCCTTAAGGATTTGTACCCAGCTGCTTGCCTGTGTTGACACAGGCCGCTGCTTTGCCTTCATTTATTTTTTTACAATTTCATAATGGTAATGTTTACTGAGACATATATAAAATGTTAGAGTTGACCACTGCAGCAGACTTGACTTTGTTTAAAGATATAAGTAAATGTTCTGCTAATCTCCCGTGACACGTACAGAGAGGAATGTCTTGGGGAAATACTCCTGAACCTAATAAGACACGTAATTTATTAAGGATGTTGTAACGTAATGGGGCCATTCCGAATATAAGTATTATAATGCCTAATGTTCTTGAACTGATGATATATGAAAAATATGTTTCAGTTTATGTCCAACGGAATACACCAATAAATAACAGTCTGTGTCATTTAATACCACCTGCAAAGATTTCGAGCCAGTTTCATCCATTTTCCGTATTCACAACCTATTTCCCTAAAGTGTGTCTCACTTCTATAATTTCCTCGATCTTCCAGACAGAAATTTTTCAAAGTGATGCTTTAGTGTAATTCTGTATGCGGTTCTCGTTTCCCCCATTCTGTTTTATTCTCCACCCACCGTATTCTCTTGCATTTCACTCTGTATGCAGCTGTTCATAAAACACTGAACAGATGTTATGTCATTCGCTGGCATAAGGGGTTAATGGTGAATATAATCCAGTCTGAGGAATGTAAGCAGTGCGTTAAATGTTACTTAGTTTTCTGTTTTGTTGACTAAGTACAAAATAACCATATGTTTTAGAGAGATTTGGGGGGGGGGGGCCAAAACGGAAACATATTTTGCGTAACTTGTAATAAAAAAAAATTTCTTTTTTTTTAATGTAGTTATTTTAAAGGGCCACTTTGTTGTTTTTTTGCCTAATTGTGGGCTGAAAACTGTGTCAGCTGCGGAAGTTATGTAGGTTGAATGCGAGATGAGGGGCTTTGTAAAAGTAGCCTGTATTGGTGGTTTGATGTAACTTATATTTATGTATTTCCAGCTTAATATAACATATTTTTATGCACTTGTGGTCTAATGTAAGATACTATTTACGTACCTGTAGCCAAACATAACATATTCTTTGTGCACTTGAGGTCTGATTAACATATTCTTGCAGGAACTCGTCAGCAAGGACAAAGCAAAACTGTAAATTGGACGTGTGACATCCCGTTGTGTTATTTAGTAACTCAATACACAGATTTTATGTCAATTTAACACTAAATTCTCTTATTGAGTGCAATTTGTGTTTAGACTGATATAAACTCTGTGTCTTCAGTTACAGAACTGTGTAATTAAAGTTCGTGTCTTCTGTTATAATTTGTAGGTACCAATGATCGTCCAACAGTTTCGTACTGTGCCTGTCTGTCAAATTGCGCAATGTCAGATCCCACCAAACAGTACACTTTACAGTCGTCAGCTCATGTCTCTTAGTAGGGTAAGGTTGTCTTCGATGTACCTGCTAAGCATTATCGACAAAAATACAATTTATGTTATTTGTTTTCTGCTATGTGTTACTGGCAGCTGTTTACTGGCTTAGAAGAGCAATGATGTGCAAATGGAATATTATTTCAGGAAATGAAGTATGTGAAGCCAGTTCGGTTGTTCTCATTAATCCCAAATATTTGTTCGTTATTATTTTTGTCTCTGACTGCCTTACATGTTATTTTTATATCTTGTTGCCTCTCTGTCTTTTTCCTTTTTCTGTGCCTTTCGTCTTCGTCAAGTATAGACGTCACGTATTCTTCTCCAAGGAAGCTACGGAACAAAATACGTGACATGCTGGTTTATATTTGTTTTTATTAAAAGTCATGTAGTTTTGAGGTCACAGAATGTAGGCGGTCATGGTGTAAAACGCCATCGGAAAAACAGTATGTCAAAAATGAAGATCCAAGAAGGGTAGAAATAGAAATCAGAGTGTCTATGAAGAGAATGAAATTGGATTTCTGATCGATCAATACGCCATCTCAATGTGTCAAGTTCAATGTAGAGTATGAAAGGTATGGAAGAGGAGGGTAAAGGAAGCAAAGATGTAAATTGGCACGCTGAAAAACGCTAATTAAATTTTTCACTTTTCTTGCGAGAAACTTGCACAGTCAATACATTGTTGGCTCGTCGTCCCCAAACTGTATTGACATTTCTTGATATAAAGTAGGCATAGTCTACGTGAATGAAGGAAATTTTCCCTCACTTTGCAGAATATTGAAGGGTGCAGTTAAACGTCACGGAGTGATCGTGCAGGACGCTAATATGTCCTATCGTGTGTCCGTAGTATGCAGTATTACATTACATATGAAACACATGCGGTGTAGGCATGGTGCAGAGTTTTAAAATATTAGGACATGCTTATAAGTGTTTATAATTATCACTGGGCTTTTAAAGGCTAAAGAGGAACACGAAAGGTTATGAAGCCCTCTCAAAATAAAAATAAAAATCTTTTGCCTGGAAGAGGGAAAGATAAGGGGGGAGTGGAAGTATAGTTCCATTCTTTCGTAACTTCGGTACTAGATGCAGGACAGTGGTGAGATTTACTAACCGGCCGCATTGCCCCCCCCCCCGGTAAAACGGTCCCTGTACCTATTGAAGACGAGACTCCATGGGCCCCATAGCAGGTCTGGGCCCTTTGGTGAGGACAAAGTGTTCCTTCTCCAGCGGGAACCCAACCGTGGTTCATCAATCGTACATTCCGTTGCCTAGTTACTATATCATCTGAGCTAACCCGGTTCGGAAAGAGTAAGACATCTTTATTATTGTTTGTTAAATTTACAGCGTTATTAATTTGAAATCGCTTGTTTTCTTATTAATCGCTACGAAAAAGTTATGTGGTTCCTATGAAACTGGGGTTTTATATTTGAGCAGTTAATCACTCAGCCCTTACTGAAATACAGGGCGGCGTCTGTCTGTATGTCTTCAATTTCTAAAGACATTCTTACGAAATGACTCGTCACAATCAAACAAAAATCAATACAGATGTACCTTCGGTGACAAGCGAGGGAAGTGTCCCCTTTGTGTAGCGGTGTTGCAAAATGGAATGGATCTTCACACCGTTCGCCATTAACGCCATTGCCAGGACATGCAGTAGATATCGAAGTATTCTCAGAGAGGCTGTTTTTGTGTGAACTTTTTTGTGGTATGTTACGCAAAACTTGTTAATTCGTACGAAATTAAGTTCAGTTGTTTTTAATTTCGATTAAACAAAACTGCCTTCCCAGGCCATCACTTCTGTCTTTTTTTAAGGTGTGGTATCCTCGTTGTGCTTCTAGAATGTATAATAAAAGAAAAAATAATGAAAGGAAAAAGAAAATACCCGTCAATGCACAACTCTTCTCTACCAATTGTAAATGACAGCCACATAATTCGGCTATATAAAGTAGCCATTGTCAGACTGTGAAAATCGAGAAGAGTGAGATGGGGTGGAGATGTAGCGCATATGTGGGAGAGGAGAGGCGTATACAGGGTTTTGGTGGGGAAACCTGAGGGAAAGTGACCACTTGAGAGACCCAGGCGTAGATGGGAGGATAATATTAAGATGGATCTTCAGGAAGTGAGATGTGGGGTTATGGACTGAATCGAGCTGGCTCATGATTGGGACAAGTGGCGGGAACTTGTGAATGCAGTAATGAACCTTCGGATTCCATAAAATGCTGAGAATTTCGTGACTAGATGAAGACCGGTTAGCTTCTCAAGGAAGACTCTGCTTCATGGACTAAGTGAGTAAGTAAGTATTATCACGCTGTGTATATGAGAAGTTTAAAAGGGAAATTTTATACCTGTAATTTACACGTACTTACAAATGATTAGTGGACAAGATATTTGTTCTGTTATTACATTACTTCTGCCTTGTAATTTTGTGTTTTATTTCTTTTCCTCCTGCTGGATGATAAAGGCGTTTGACAATGTAAAGAAAATTGGCTTGTCCTTTGGACATGTTCCAATGGTTGTGTTACTCTGCTGAATGTAATGGAGATGTGAAATATAGTGCTATTATTTTATTTGACAAATATCGCTAGTCGCTTCCCGTCGGCTCGGTTATCTTGTACATACGCTCCAATACACCGTCTACTTCCCACGCTGCGTATCAGCTAGCGGATGAGTAATCTGCTAGTCATTACATGCGTTTCGAATGATACGCAGAACGCAGCTGCTGCCGGTAATGTCATGCAAATTCGGACAAACTGCCTGTACCTGTAGAGTTATCGAGCGATAGGTTCCACTCTAGACAGCGAGAGAACACGCAGAATATATGCGCATACTGCATCCACTTAAGAGAACTGCGGTTCAAAGGCTCTGCGAAACAGTTCATGATGCAAGACCGAATTTTATGAACTGGTAACTTCGTGAAGTAAGGGTCAAGCAGTCCCGTTACAGGCCTGGAGTGGCCCACAGGGTTCCAGGTAGTTAAGGTTCCCAGATTTCATGACAACGGCACAGGATGGTGGTAAGGTTGTCAGCCTTACGCACCGGCCGTCTTTGCACCCAGGAAATGCTAATGGTACTCATTTCTGATACAGGCTGAGTCGACCCCAGGGTCATAATGCGATCGGAAGGATTTTATGTCAAGGAAAAATTCCAATGACACCAGCTGGGATCGAACCAGCGACCTTCCGATTTTTAGCACAGCACCTTAAGCCACGTGCCACCTCGGTCCCCAACTTCACGAAGTGCATGATGGAAAAATAGAGTTTACAGTCTTTTTTTCTGCTGTGGACACTGAACTCTTGAAATAACAGTTTCCTCAATTTAATTCACGAAAAGGAATTACATTAACGACATTTTCCTTAGACGCGGCGCGTGTATGTGAGCCAAAGGAAAGTGCCTTCTTTAAATATGGCGGGTTAAACTCATTATTAACTGCAGCACATTGAAGTTAAAAACATAGACTCCGGCTGATGGCAAATTGGAATAGCAGCGATCGCTGCGCTGCTTGCCGTCCCGCGGAACGCTCTGAGTTTTTGAGCGTTACGATTTGCCCTGTAAAATAATATCGCTGTATTAGCAGTAATCCTCGACTTGTATTCGTGACCTACCAGAATCGAATTTCGAGAGGTGTACCGCCTGTCGTTAAGGAGGATGTACTTGATTTTTTTTACAGCTGAATGTAAGAGTAATGGGACATGCCTTAAAACACACTACGGCTTCCAAATTCGTCTCTTGCTCATCGTTCAGTTTTTCAACATTATTCGATTCTACATTATCGCGGTAGGCAGAACTGACACTTTAAATAAACGAATAATGAAATGCGTTGTGAGATCATTTTCTCAGTATGGTGGTGACCTTGCCTCACTTGTATCTCAGACAACTCTTTCCGAATTTCAGGAGTTTGATGGGCTGCCACGATTTGGACTGTGGTTCTTTTCCCTAATAGTGTTTTGCAGTTCATTGAAAAGCCTGGGGTTTCGACGGTGACTTTCTTGGGATCCGCAAACACGTTTCCTTTCCAAAAATAATATATTTTAATTGAATTTTAGACGCTTTCGCAAAATTGCGAAAAGAAACTATTAGATTCGTCATGTCTGTCCGTCTGTCCGTCCGCGTGAAACAAATCGGCTCCCACTGGACGGATTTAATGGAATTTGGTATTTGAGTATTTTCCGAAGATCTGTCGAGAAAAATCAAGCGTAATTACAATCTGATAAAAATAAACAGCACTTTACATGAAGACCGGTACACATTTTTTATCACTTTTATCTCATTTCTTCTTAGAATGAGAAGTGTAGAGAAAATCAAAACACACATTTCGTGTTCAGTAACTATTTTAAAAATTCGTACCCTTTATGAGAAAATGTGTAAAAATATTGTAGAGCAGGGCAGGCCACAGGTGACAACATAGTGTATGCGCATTGCATGCTGGATACCTAAGGCTACAAATACACGCACTCAGGTTGCTTTTCCACTGTAACTGTCGTTGCACGAACACAACTCAATGTTACGTTATACTTACATTGCCTGTCTTCTTAACATTCTCCCCGTCTTTGTGCATTATCTGCGCCGGGCTTATTTGCAGCGTAAATCGCTACGAATATATTTTTAAATAAATATGCCTTAACATTTCATTTATTTCGATAAATATTTGCATTTTATAAGTTTCATTTTATTTTCTAACACACGAAGTACACTTCGCTATACTGCGGTTTCTCCTATATTTATATTTACTCTCAAGGGTTCCATAAGCCTTAAGACCTTGAAGACCATTGATCTACCTTGTTATGAAATATACATAAGTTAAGTCTTGATTGATGGTACTGGTTGCACTTTGAAGCTCATAATTTTAAGTGACTTAGTGATGTACCTCAGAACTTTTAAGTTGGCAGGGCCGGTTCTTAGTTTCAAATCTAAGTCAGGAGACCGGCCATCATGACTGGGGCTTGCGTGGGTTTCCTCTGCCTTTTAATGTAAATGCCGGAATAGTGGCTCAGTTGAAGGTACTGCTGCCTCCTTTACAATACTGTCCAATTTATCATTCACTTATCGTACCATTCGATCACATATTATAACAACGACTGAGGAAGTCGTTCAGTAAACCGTAAGACAAGCAAACAATATATAAAAAATAAATTACTCTGAATCTGCTTTGGATGTTGGTTTATTTTTGCTACTCGCTTACTTTTGCTGCCTTTTGCGGTTCCACAGAAGATAATCTGCATTTCGTTTTAGAATTTCGCAGTATAACATTCTTATTGAAACCTTAAATTGACGCGTTAGGTGTAGCGAGATTTTCTAATATTCGATTTGGCGCAACTTTGCGATTTAATTACTAGAGATGATAATTATACTTTAACCACTCAGCCCGAGTGTGTGGCTGATAACGAGAAATTTTAGCCGTCCCTCAAAGATTTACTCATTGCTTGTTAATTTTAATTGATCAGTTTCATGTTTGCTGTGTAAATCAAATGAACACTAGGCAGTGCAATTTCATTAGCGCCGTACGTCGATCGACAGAAGCGACAAATCAAATGGGAGGACATGTTAATGACGGTGGGGTGAAGGCGGTCGAACGGTCC
>Ga0131853_10016631_pt1 | contig 13410 bp, 8 predicted proteins | sample TergutLab28metaG_FD_92764 | JGI IMG/M metagenome (GOLD analysis project Ga0131853, IMG submission 92764) | Labiotermes labralis P1 segment gut microbial communities from Petit-Saut dam, French Guiana - Lab288 P1 (version 2) (version 2) | ecosystem: Host-associated > Arthropoda: Insects >...
AAGAGGAGTTATCTTCAAAAAAAAAAAAAAAAAAAAAAAAAAAAAAAAAGGAAAAGAAAAGAGGGGGGGGGGGGGAAGAAATGGGGGGGGGGGGGGGGGGGGGGGGGGGGGGGGGTGGGGGGAGTGAATAATATAGATGGGGTGGGGTGTTCGCTACCGAGGGAACAGGTCAAAATGCGAGAGTCGTGTTGGACATTATATCGATTATATGTCGACAAATCCCGGGCTTGAACTCTTGCCACAGTGCAGGAGGGGAGGCATACAGGGGTGGTGCTATCATCTTCACAAACTGTAAAATTTCTATTTGAATTCTATACACAGCAACTGTTGTTTTTATCTGGAAGTTTACAGGCGAAAGAAATCTCATAAACAATTTTTGGAAATTTCCTGCACGATATCCAGTAAGCAGGACATGAAGCAGGTTTGTAGGTTAAACCTTTCTAAGGACAAGACTTTTACCAAGAAGTAGATCTTAAAGAAACTTTCGACCTCGCAGAAAGTAATAATCTCAATTAGTAAGATAATTTACGACAATAACAGCTATTTGTGCTTCAACTGGAATTAATTAAATACACACACAAGTCTGGGGCAAAATGAAGTTCATGAAGTGTCAAAGCGGCCGGAACATGCAGTAACCACTGCACTTTCAGACCCAATTCACACTATCGTCAGATATTTTCTGTGTCTGAATAGCCATGTCCGAGCTACCGGTAACTTTTACCGGAGACAGACAATACGAATCGTGATGGTGCGCAGGCGATAAGAGTGCACAGTGTGAATTGTGCTTCAGTGATTAATAATCTTAAATGCAAATTGCACATTGTACAACAAATTGCACGTGTATGGCTAAGAAGTCTGCTACAGTATTTGATCATCCTTTTCGCGGAAACTAACAAAACATGAACTGACACTGATACATTTCGGATCGTCTTCATTAGAACAAAAATTTGTTTCATGATAAATAAACATGAAAATGTAGGAAATGTTTTATTGTCCATTCCAGTACCCGTTATCGTCCCATCTAAGTTCTGAAAGAGTAAAAATGAAGAACGATTTTATTTACATAGTGAGCCTAAGACGAAGACGTGGTAAATAGAATAGCGCGTTGCTAGATGGAGATGTATGGTTACTTGCGAACAAAGCGTGTTGTTTGATGAACATATGTGGTTACTTGCGAAAAATAGCGCGTTGCTAGATGGACGGGTCTGGTTACTTAAAGAACAAAGCTCCTGGTTAGATGGGTGTGTCTGGTTACTTGGGAAAAAAGCGTGTTATTCGGTGGACATGTTTGGTTACTTGCGAACAAAGTGCGTGGCTTGTTGGGCGTGTCTGGCTACTTGGGAACAAAGCGTTTTATTTGATGGACATGTGTGGGTTACCTGCAAATAAAGCGCGTGTCTAGATGGAAGTGTCTGGCTACTTGGGCTGTTCTCTGTTACTTGCGTTCACTACGTCCCATTCGTGGACAGCAAAGACGTACCGTGGGTTTTCGTCTGAAAGATCGAAGGTAAATATGTGTGCTGTGTTGGATCTCTTCTTTAAAGGCAGAAACAAATGTAAAGCCTTTTATAACAACGTATTCAGGAAAATATTTGGGTGTAATAGTCTTGAAGTGATAAATACAGTTCAGAGAATACTATATGAGAAATATCTTCCTGGTTCATACAAGTCACCTGGTGCTGTTGAGAAAGTGAGCTTTAATAGGGTACGATACACTTTGCTTATAATTATTTTAAGTGACGCAGAAAATCCATACACAGTATGGATGAGGAAATACGGGTATCTTGGAAGACCGAGGAGATGGAGGAAATAATAGACCTTATGGAAACAGCCTATATGGTTGGGAGATTGAATGGAACTAGTTCATGTCGTCACCGGTGGCGATATTTGGTGTTAACATTATCGAATGCATGGATTGTCGTGTCAGATGTACAGGTAAAAAAGGTAAAGCAATCCCGTTACAGGCCTGGAGTGGCCCGGAGGTTTCCAGGAAGTTAAGGTTCCCAGATTTCATGACAACGGCACAGGTTGGTGGTAAGGTTGTCAGCCTTACGCACCGGCCGCCTTTACCCCCAGGAAATGGTCCTGGTACTCATTTCTGTTAGAGGCTGAGTCGACCCCAGGGCCACAGTGCGATCGGAGGGATTTTATGTCAATGAAAAATCCACTGACACTAGATGGGATCGAACCAGCGACCTTCCGATTTGTAACACAGCACCTTAACCACTGTACTACCGCGGTCCCTCGTCAGATGTACAGGCTGCTTACAAAATATATATCTTCAATTAATTTAGGTCGTTGGCATATTTATACCAACCAACACTACATTATACAGATTGGAGGGCGGGGTTGCTCCGTCGGTACACCGGCCAGGCTAGAGGTTGGAAGGCCGAGGAATCGCGGTTCGATTCCTGACAGGGGAAGGCGATTTTTTTCTTCAGTAAATCGTCCAGACTAGGTATGGAGCCAGCCCCCGATTAGGCTGTAATGTATAACCGGGGCCCTTTTCCTGTGATAAAAGCAGCCGGTGGGTGGGACTGGCCATTCATTACCAACTAGTGCCAAGGTTAAGAATGGTCAGAGTCATAATTCCACTTCCCCATTTGCCTTCGCGCCGTGCACAAGACAACATTACCTCTTACTTCTAAATATAAATCAGTATATTTCTTTAAAAGTGCATAAACGTGCCGACACACACAGATGATCACGATGTAGCTAGGTATTATACGTATATACAGTCGTACTCGGTTATAACCTCACGAAAGTGACTGTGTATTGTGTGTACTTGTACACGAGTGTTTTTCTAACCAAGTGGAAATGTTATACAGTGAACAAGTAATTAGTACCATAGAATATTTGAAGCTATAGGGAAGGTGTTGTATAAACCGATGTCGTTAAAACCGGGAGTTGTAAAAATGTCGTGTGCAGCTTGGCTGCAACCTGAGCCACTTTAGTCTAATCGAGTTCCGGAGAGCGTACACGTAATTTTATACGAAACCTCCACAGCTGAACATTAAACAAAAGAGCTGTATGCCCTTATCGTATTAAATATGGCTGTGGTCAAACCTCTGCGTAAAAGTGGAAATAGAAATATTCTCTTGCAAAGAAAGTTAAACCTATAAATTAATAACAGGCAATATTTTATTCAAAATTTTTTATGTCACTTAAAGTATCATCATATTTGTTTTGGGGCTAGTTGAAATATTAAAGCATTTCGCTGTGTGTTATGCACATCAAAAGTTTAGAGGCTCAAGAACAGAAAGAGCACAACTTGACAGTCCTGACCTGATTACCACAACGTTAATAATTAACAGGTTCTGAGTGCATCTTGGATTTAAGTACTTTCAGCTGTTATGTCAGTAAGTTAAATATTTCTCCTCCACTTTTATCCGCGTTTGACGCCGAAATTTTAGAGATTAGTTGGATAAAGAATTAATTTAACAACACAGAGCTCATAGGAACACAACACATAAATGTTGATACTTTTAGTATTTATCAATATGTATGTTGATTTTATATTGAATATATTGTATGTTGAATTTTTTATACTAATCAACATTTATGTTGAAGGGAAATATTTCTCTGTAGTTATTTTTCTGAAGTGACGTAGTTAGAAAATACTACACAGCATGTCTGAAACTCGATTCTGAAAGTCTCATGCAATTCTAATTCATGTTATAAATGTTTTTACATAAGGCTGTTTTCTTACTTTAAGGACCTAAACACAACCTCAAAATGCGATGCACACAGCCCACAACCTCCGATCAGCACGTTCCATACGGCATACCTTCCTCAACTTTACATTTATTACATTTAGTAAGGAGGCAAGGCCAGTGGAGTTTTGGTACTGTAACCTTTAATGCGATGTGGAATAAATAACACTACAAACATTAATGTAGTGTGACGTCAGAGCACGAGGAGCTACTAAGTCCCCCCCCCCCAGTATGTTGATGCATTGTTATGCAATGGATACAGCCTTGCTTTTCTCCTGCTGTTTACTGCTACTAATACTATTCCTCATGGTGTTAATGATGATGGTAACAACAATAATATAGCAGTATGAATATCATCATCGTTGTACAGAATCTCACAATTACTTGGAATGTATGTATGTACTGTGTATTAGTGAAGAAAAGTTTTTGCGCATATGCAAAGCAAGGTTCATTCATAACTGCGGTGACAAAGCCATTTATTCTTCCCTACCTGATCTAATACAGCACACTCGACACCTTTACATCTATTGCTGTATGAACTGTATCAGTATTGTGTAATGTCAGTCATATATCCTAGGGGCATTACAAGAATGCTTATTGATGCAAATGAAATGCGTAAAAAGTAAATCTCTTATTTTATAACAATAATAACTTTTAATTATGTGTCCTCTACTACTACTACTACTACTACTACTACTGTTATTATTATTATAAGGTTATAGTTTATTGACATGTTGATTTGATAGCACAGGGACAATTATAAAAGCAGAATGAACGAATACACAAATAACGATGATGATGGTGGTAATAATAATAATAATTCACTTTCTGTCTTGTTATTGTGCTGGCAGAACACCATAATGTCAATTACAGGAAGAGAAGAGTGACAAAATAAATACATCACATAACAACCCACAAATGGAAACACCCAGCAAAGAGAATCGAAACAAGCCATGTGTAATGACACACAGAGTGACTGATAACAACACAGGTGACTGATACCGGTATGTTATCGAATGTATTAACGTCTCTACCGATAGCATTGCTAATAAGACACAAGAGTACATATACAGTACAGTATAGTTTACGACGAAAAGTACAGCAAATACAATAAAATTCAGAGTAGTAAATACATATGAAGCTGTGTATATGGACAGACCATTAACATTAGTGTTAAAACATAAATATGGTTGCAGATAGTATCAGCAGCAGAAACATAATCTGGCTGAAGAATGGCACAACACAAAGTACAGAATACTCTCTGATTAACCTGCTGGGTATCAGTGAAGAAACGTTAGGCACCAGGAATGGAGGTGCTGTTGAGTTTATTTTCGAAAATATTAGTAAGAAGCAGGGCATCGTGGAGCTGTCTTCTGTCCTTGAACGGATGACAAATTCCATAACAGCAGCAGACGGACCTCGTGTATAATGCTGCTGAAGGTCCTTCTGGAACTTAATTTAAAGTAGACAGACAGGGTGGCTAAGCGTTTCGCAGCAACTGTGTGCTGGGAAACAAAAGTGCAGCGTCCGTAATTTCGAAATTCTTACTGACGTGAATTAGTTGAATTTTCGCTCATATTTAGCATGTAAGGCGTCAGCTTTTTGTTTTCGACATGGGATGCATTGGTTGAAAGGCGTGAATTATCTTCCGTCCCTATGTAAGTTACATTAATGTCCTCTTAATTTACGGGTTCTGTTAGAAGACTGGCAGCGAACATTCCCAGCCACTGTCATCAGCCACTCCTACTACCACTACCACTACCACCACCACCACTACGCTTATCCTAAACGTAGGCAAAAATTTACCAGGCGACATGGCGTAACATCACCGCACACTTAAAATTTTTTTTTATATATTGCGTAGTGGTCTTTACTGCAAAAACCGTAATCTGTTTGGGATTTTTGGTTCTCACAACGGTGTTGCTGAATATTCAGTTCTTCTAGGATGTTGGGCCGTGTCGATTGGTAAAGGGGCACTGACAGTATGAAGGCACGAAAGTCCTTCCAATTGCTGGTAACTATTTGCCAATGGACATGAAGTAACATCCCGTCACACGTGAACATTCAGGAGTAACTAACTCGATTTATTGTTCTGTCACCTTTGTAATCGGAAACTGTAACTCGTTCTTCACACGTAATACATTAAGTCTGCTACGAAATGCAATGTGTGTTGCAACAAGACCAGGAACGCAGTGTGTAACGATGTTACTGTACAGCATGGCAAGGGCTACGTAGGCAATACCAACCACAACAACAGTCACAACCACAACCTTATAACAAAACATCCAATACACCTATTTAACTTTCTTGCGTGAAACGGCTTAAGAAGTACTGCAATAGACGACCATACGAGTAAATTTGATTTAACAGCTTCTACCTTTGTCCCCCAACAGACCCTAATGATGCTGAAGCACTGACGACTCTTTACGGAGTGGCGTAGTGCGTGCAGCAAATAGGCTATAGACTGAACGGCCCCGTTCTTGAATCCTGGTAAGGGAAAGAAATTTTGATACTTTCAAAAGCATCGTATGCAGTGAGTAACAGGGTTCTTTCTCGGAATAAAGCCGCCGGAGCGTGAAGTTAATGACTCACCTGCATCTAGCGACGAAGATAAGAATGACCAGAGCTATATATACCTCTACTGCCCTTATATAGTCTGCGTCTGCACTACCACAGAGGAACAGTTCCACCTCCCTTCAGTTGCATCGTATTTATTTCGACCCAAATTTTAATTCATGACAGAAGCAACATGCACAAAATATGAAACATAATTTAAAGAGTGAGACATCGTTGTACCGAATGCTGTTGCTTACTTTATTAAGTGTTTTATAAAGTAGTAGCGTAATGATGACCCTATAGGTTCGAAACATGTTGCTGTAAATATTACAATAAATAAAAGTTGTGTTAACGGTTTATACTTATTAATTAACCATAAGAAAGTACAAATTTAAAATTTAAAGAAATTACGTGTAATTTTACCATCATTAACAAATATCAGTGTGTAGGGAACAAATTCGGGTATTGTTATACTGTGTTTTGTAACATGCGCTGCGCGTTAGAGATATTCCTGAAGATTTCACTATCTAATTTGAGCCTACCGTGGATTCAGTTACTTCAGCTACAATGCAGTGCAACGCAGCCTTGGGTTCTTGTTACAGCGACATACGTCTTAAGAGTTCGTAAGTTATGGGAGCTGCCTTCTGAACTGCAATTTAGACCATGTAGCATGCATCCCCCATACAAGTGTGTACAATTATCAGAATTACCGCTATGGCTATAAGAATTTTTGTGTGTAGCCTGTTTGGCAGGCCGCATTTCGATTTTTGCCCCAAATCTCTCCTTTGGTTTCTTCACCTTCCAAACAAATACCAGGATAGTCCTTAAAATAGGCCACTACTTTCCCCCTACTGTCCCTCCCACTCATTCGTTTACAAATTTGCTCCCGCTCAATGTCGTAAAATATGAGTAGATGAGGAAGTGACTTTAAATTAGCAAGAAAGTACAGACAGTATATTTGTACTCCGGGAGGTGATGTCGTGCGGACTGGTAGAATCTACCGAATTTTGGGCAAACTTGCTGCCTCTGTCTTCAGGGTAGGAGTTTGCTCTCGTGCCCCCAAGTTGGAGACTGAACGGCTTCCCCTGAAAATGGAAACTACAAAAGTCACATTTCAGAAGGCAGTGTTTTTTATAGCCAATGGCATAAGAATCTCAAAATTTACACAACACAGAAACTGAATACAGAATTTTGGAGCTGCAGGTCTTCCAATAGAAGTTTTGATTTTAAACTAAAAACAATCTTCGTAGTAGGAACATTAGTATTTCTGCCCTCTTTTGGAAAGGTTCAAGATCTCAGCTGCTAACACCAGGTTGTATTGCTCGCTCCGGAGCATCTACTTATTTCACTGGAGCGAAGAGCCAACCTTGCTTCGCTTTGGAAAGTAATTATGCTCAGGAACTGAGCAGCACCGTACCAACCAACCCTCCTCATTCACTCCAAACTGTATGCTAGGCAAATACACGTACTTGGCAGGCAACGCCGAGGCACTGCCTAATCCACTCTTATCCACATCTGGGCAGTAGACTAGACTGAGTACTGCAAACTACGAACAGAACACAGTTGCAACACATTTTACATGCTTACAAAATCCCATAATATTGCTGTCGAACATGTGGGCTTTTTGGTGGCGCATTCTGTCATGGTATTGCGTGAGGTGCACATTGCTTCTATAACAGGTTTTGGTAATGCCTGACAGGTATCTTAACGTACTTACTCATCATCACCAACTGGAGAAGTTTGTTTGCAGAAATATTTGTAAAGTTTTTCGTTTTAATATGAACAAAAGAAAGGTATCTCTTGTGACAGCACAGCCAGAAGACACCAATTGAGGGCATGCTATTTGTGAGGCGGGTGTGATATTGGGACTACGGAGTCCTGAGATAATATATGGTAATCCTCCCGAAAACCACGCAAGAATGGAAAATCACAGCGTGGCGGCCGTGAAAGTTGTACTCAGTTTTCGATTTGTTTGCAGAACTAAGTCACTGGCAATGGTAAGTCGTGTTTTGTACGGGATTCATCATAAACAGACCTATAGTTTATGATGAATTGTGTTGTAAGTCAGCAGTCGCCAGCAGTGCGCAACGTTGGGCTCTTAGCCGACATGTTTAAATTACGTACTTCAGTTCCTTGTGAAAATAACAAATAACGGCACTTAGAGCAACAGATCTGTAGAAATGTAAATTAAGGAAAGAAAATCAGACTTTAGAGTTGCTCCGGGTAACGAGCCATATTATCCTCTCGTCTAAACCTGGGTTGCAATCGTCCTCACGTCTGGGGTTTCATCAAAAAGTATTCCGCCTTGCGAAAGGTCCATAGCCTCTCCCAGGACGAGTTCTCCCGAGACTGCGCTCTAGTGTTACCTCTTTCATTTTCTGTTACCTTTTATTTTCCTTAAGGCCATCCGACAGCTGTTTACGTCCTCTTCCACGTTTTCCCGTCACATCTCTTTTTCCTTCAGTGTCGTGTTTAGAAGGCAGTTTCTACGCAAGCTGTGGCCAGTCCACTTAGCCTTCTTTCATATTATTCTACTTGGGATGTTCCTTTCTTCCTTGGCACCGTAATACGTCTTTATTTTTACACGATCGGTTTCTGGGGGTTCTCCCTACTTAAAATTTTTGCGCATTTCTAGTCTCAGCAATGATTGCTGCGTCTGCCACTCATCCTGCAGTTTTTATGAATTACTTTGTGGCTCTGTAGTAACTCGGACAATATAGCATCGATTCTTAAGACGATAAGTCAGTTATTAAAAGGAAGGCATTGGAAAGGGGGTGGGTGGAAACGGTCCCGGCATATTCCAGGTACTACGCGTCGTCTGCCTGGCCACACTTAGTAAATCAAGGAAAACCCATGGGTTAGTCTAAGATCATATTGAGGTTCGAACCATGTACATCTCATACAAAATTATATAAATTTACCACAACATGAACCCATTCCATCTCATCCTACTTATATGGTCTTATGGTTAGTAGATTATTTAATGTTACTGCATCAAGCGCATTGTTTTTTAGCGTGGAGTTATAGGTGATAGCTTTCGGTGAATTTGAACCGACTGGGTAGATGTAGTTGTGGCGTGGTTCAGTGTGCTGGCCTGCATTCGACTGGACAAGTTCCTGAAAGCCAGGTACCCATGATATATTCCGATCCGTCGCTTTTGCCCTCGACGTTGTTGTAAGCGAAGAAAGTCCTGTAGTTTTCATATGTTCGGCTAACTAACGTAGAACAAAATGTCAAAAGCCGATATCGATGTAGATAATAGAATTTATACAGCGTGAGTCTTAAAACAGCATGTTTTTATATGTGGTATAATTTAATATTATGAAACTTGTAATGCAAATTTCAGTATCATTATTTTGAGTTTTGTTGTAACCTGAGGATGGCAGAATGAACGAAATGCGTTGGGCACGTTAATGCATTTTATTTGTGTCTGAAGGAAGACGTAATTGAAAGTACTTTAAAGTGATACGATGAAATGGATCTACTCTTAATTAAAGTGTTTAAAAACTAAATACACTAAATATGTTCTTAACGTGTCTGAAAACTGAATATAGTACTCACAAGTGGTAACTGTTGGGCGTGGTTCAGCGCCAGAATACCTCGGGAACAAGATGTATTAACTTTACGCGTACAACTTCTGCAAATGCAGTGGAACTTTACGGCACCCAGTGGGAAATTCATCTGGACACAGACACGAAGTACTGGAAGACATTTTGATAAACACGTCAGAAATGTCACACGACGGATTCAAAACTCCAAACGCTATCTTACACGCTACTTGGCTGAACAGCCGGTGACCTAATAAAGAGGCGCCAAGAATTATTAGGTATTTGAACGTAAGAGTAGCATATGTTTGTGAAACCTGACGACGTAGCTGATTGATTCAAATCATGAAGTAATAGTTTTAATTAACGGTTCGAAACGTTAACAAGAAAACGCCCGTTTGGACGAGTTCCTGAGCAGGTTTCATGAAACTGTGATCCTTGTAAACCTTATATTGTTAAGACCCATCTTCATAGTATACGTCCAACTCTTTCACAGTCTCTCGGGGGATCTTTTTACCATCATAGTTATTTATGAGCTTCTTTGTCTCCGTAGTCATAATATTTTCGCGTTCAAAATCTGCAAGACTTTGAATCACCAAGTTCTTTACGCACTGCTCAGTGACTCAGTCTTTCTGTACTTATGGTATTGTTTCAACTACTGTGTTTTTTTAAACACTTGTAACTGGCGTTCTTTTTTACAGTACGTTAAGATCACGTGTACCGCGCATAAGAGTACAATTAAACATTACTTTCGCCTGAAAATGGGTAGCAAGATTGTGTTACGTAATGGCGAATTGCAGAATGACTGTGAATAATGAACTAACCTTGGAACTAAATGCGAGTGAATGGTCGGCAGCACGTTCCCGTCACTTCATCCCCTGGGAATATAAGACTGGGTAGGCCTAGAAACCGAGAAAAAATGTGTGTCCCTGCCAGAAATGGAACTTATGTCGTCCATCCTGTGGTCTAGTTTATATATCTTGACTAACTGAGGGAATATCTGGAACTAAGAAAGACGAGGTAAAGAGGAGTATGGAGAAGGTGAGAAGTGTCTTAAGTTGTACGTTTAGTCAAGTAATAGGATGACATTAACAGGATTAGTTATCGGGAAAACATGAAGTGGTCACTTGCGAGACGAAGACAGGCTACATAATGGACGAAAACATTGAAAAACAGCCTTGAAGAAGGAAATGGTGCACGACAGTATAAAATGAACGCGAGTGGTTCGGAGTAGGATCCAGCAGCTAGTTCTTGTCGGCAAGGAAATGAAAATTCAGGTTCCATACAAAGGCAGCAACATCTTTGACTAGTTGTGTATCTAGTGACTTCCCAGTAAAGACTCAGTTCCACGAAGTTGGTCTATAGCTGTTCATCACTGTTGGGGGGGGGGGGGGGGGTGCTGTTTTACATTATCTTTTTCTAACTCACCGCATGTCGTTGTTAAACCCTCTGACTGTGTGGACATATCACGTAGTTTCGTCTGAACTTGTCTCATCCCACCGTGCGTCTCGAACATAGTGAAAGGTGGAATCTTTCTTCTCTCCGAAGATGGTGAAGGTTTTAGAATGAATGTGGTCTGTACACTGAAGGTTTGTCACACGTCTTAAAACTGTGTTAAACACTGGCTTAGACAATTTCTACTATGAAAGAAACTCAGATAATTCTAACAAGTTCATGGAAAAGTGGCAAACAGCACAAAGTATAGATTCATGAAGGTCTGAAGAAACATTTTACCCTGTGACCCCACCATGAAGGTACAGAATGGGAGTAGAGGTGTAACGCTTTTCTTTTTTAAATCTCGGCAATAGATGGGGGTGGGTGGTTAACGCCAAAACCCGTCCGATTTACCCCCGGGAATGACCCGGTACTCATGATGCAGGAGGCTGGGTAGGCCCCTAGGCCCTTCTGAACGGGTGGGAAAATCCGCCCTCCCCCTCCTGGGATTCGATACCCGGACATTCCAGCCCATAGCGAGTCGCTATACCAACCACGCTATTCCGGTCCCCTTCATTCAGGTATTCCAGCTATTATTTGAAATGTGTTTCGACAGTGTGGTGAGTACTTAATGTTAACTGTGTACATGTAACGTTTAGTGACTGCTTGGACATTACGTGGGCAGCGCATTTCAATCTGCAGCAATGCAGTGCATTATATTTGCACTGGCCGTATAGAGCAATGTACGCACAGTGACATCCGGTGCATTTAGACGCTACATAAATACGTACTTCAGACGGGAGTACGCCATTCCGCTTGTTGATACGTGATGATTATGCAAAGAAAACAGCGAGAGACTTACTAGAAAGATTGGCTTACTAAATGCCTTAACCCACTGTTTTGCATGTTGGAACTGAGTAAAACTATATATGAATCTCGACAGCTACATGACAGCCGAGATTCGGTGTTCATTTCGAAACGAAAAAAATTCTTATCTTAGTAATTAACCAACTTAACTCATAAATTCTTATATGCCTCTACATGTTTCGAGCACTATGTGCTCGAAACATGTAGAGGCATATAATAAACTTATTATAAAACAAGAATTTGTGCATTTAGTTAGTTAATTACTAAGATTATACTGAGATGCAGGGTCAGTACAACATCATCAGTTTCTTATCATTCATCCATACGGTACTTACTTTGGCTTCCGTTAAAAGTCTTACACGTAGCTCTTCACTTTGTGCTCAAGAAATACTTAGCTCAGAAACACAGCACTTCTGGCTTTCGTTCATTTATTTTATAACTTCATTCAAAGTAACGTGTCTTACGGCAGTTCAAGAGTTACATCTTCTTGAGATTTCAACAGTTGACATGATGTTCTAACACGGGACCATACTACAAGCGTGCTTAAATATAAACCTCTAAACCTGCACAGACAGGGTTACAAGCGAGATCTGGGTAAAATATCTTGAAGGTGAAAGATTAAAAAAGAGCGTGGTAGACCGCAAGTTGGGAAACAAATTGAAGATGCGCAGAATTAGGCAGCTGGTGGCGGGTCCCTTCGGGTTAATAAGACACTACTTGATGAACCACCGCGTCTGTCTGTCTGTCTTCCGAGGAACTAGGGGATGATGGATGGATGGTGGAGCTGTTTCTGCTAAGATTGTTCTAAGTTTGCAGAAGAATGGAGTGTGAGCGATAATGGAAACCAATTTCAAGAGCTGATAAACCAAGAAGCGGAATTGTCTCGGACATTGTAAAATGAGAAACGACCTCACAAACTTATCGCGTCACCGAAACATACTGCGTCACACAAAGGAGCAGATAAACACATTGTGAAGACATAAACTTCCCCCCTCATGAACATCAACCTTCCTGCAAAATACACTATCAAGCGCATCCACCCACTGCCTTGTAATCGGGAGCCCCAGTGCACAACTGTCAGACTGAATTTTTTATGGTTTTCCCCAGTTTCTCAAGGAATTCCAGAATAATTATGTGTGATTAACGCGTTTAACTGCCCTCAGATAACCAAACAAAGTACTTAAAACCCAAAGGATGACCATCCATTAATCAAAAAATGTTATTTTATTGGACCAACATCCTTTGTTATTTCACAGTTACACACTGCATAAAATTTCACTATTATTATCTGAGCA
>Ga0131853_10016633_pt1 | contig 13408 bp, 6 predicted proteins | sample TergutLab28metaG_FD_92764 | JGI IMG/M metagenome (GOLD analysis project Ga0131853, IMG submission 92764) | Labiotermes labralis P1 segment gut microbial communities from Petit-Saut dam, French Guiana - Lab288 P1 (version 2) (version 2) | ecosystem: Host-associated > Arthropoda: Insects >...
GTGTAATGCAATTTTGACCTCCTGATGATGAGCACATGTGCTCGAAACATGTAGAAGCATGAAATAAAACTGATTGTGAAACAAATTTTGTGCATCAAGTTGGTTAAATACTGAGATAAATATACTGATATGCACGGTCAGCAAAACGTAAAAACACTGTGGAACAGTAAAAACAACTCTGCAGCAAGCTATTAATGGGATAAACAACTGGGAAAAACAAGGTATTCGGTGTGTCCACACATTAGGGACCGCCAAAACTTTTGTACACCATATTTCTCATATTCACAGGAGGGGAAAAGAGAAGAAACATTCCTCAACTCTCCCCCCACCTCCCCCCTCCGCGCCGCTACTGAAACAGAACTGTGTCCTTAATTTAAGAAAAGATAATAACTTTGTACGCGCAATTCATTATACAGAACTTAATAAAAATTACTCTTACATTCCGTCAACGCAGCTTTACTACACAACAATCCTTTTTTGTTCATAATACCAGCTACATGTTTCCGCTTTTAGTACAGCCATCATCAGGCCAACCAACATAAAAATGTAAAGCTATAAAAGTAACCGTCAAACACGACCAAATTTGTATCGGTTTTATTGCTTCCTACAAGCTTCGACCTTAGTAAAAAGCCATTATCAGGCAATCAATTATGTATAAAGAAAGGTAATCAAATACAACCCATTAAAATGATTCTTTTTTCAGGGAGTTGAGACTTTAACTTTACAAAAATTTGAGTTGTTTAAGCCGAAAATAAATAAAAGTGAGACTGCACATTACGTAAAATATGATGAATTTATATTAAATATTAAAACTGTTTTTCCAGTACTTCGGCTGTGAAGGGAATGCTCTTCAATACTAAAATAAGGCTCTAATGGTATAATTTGCGTAACTGTGTTTCTTAATGTTGATTGACGCTACAGCCGTATTGCATACTGCATCGTTTTCCCTGCTGTTTTCCGTTCTTTGTATCTCATCCAGTCGATTATCGGATTTCACAGTAAAATAGCAAGCAGAACATATCTTCGTACCATACTTAAAAAAAAAAAAAATCGACTAGATCTTCGTAGAATGAGGAGGCTACCCTTTGCTTCAGTGTGAAGGAATTACTGTGGGATGAAGTAGCGTGTGCGGTTCTACCGAAATAGTTTAGAAAACACAACGAGATGCCACATACCAAAACTGTACTCGCTATTCTAGCTAAACGCATCAGCCACTAGAATATTACGAAGAGGAAAATGCTTATAAAGTTCATACACCAACAAATGCACTTTTTATTAAACTTGACAAAGTTTTAAAATTTACATTAAAAATCAATTTGATTTGCTCCTACATGTTTCGGTCTACGACCATCATCAGGGAGCCTTCATTAGAGCCTAGTAAAGTTGTATTTAGGTTAAGATTCGGTAAAAACTACGTCGTTATATGTGATGCGGTGGTGTGGCAGCATGCTGCCTGCATCACATATACCGACGTAGTTCTTTTTTTACCGAATCTTAACCTAAATGTAACTTTAGTTAGGCTCTAATGAAGGGTCCCTGATGATGGTCGTAGACCGAAACATGTAGGAGCAAATCAAAGTGATTTTTAATGTAAATTTTAAAACTTTGTCAAGTTTAATAAAAAGTGCATGTGTTGGTGTATGAACTTTAATAAAAATGCACGGTACAAAGATAAAAAATAAAAAATAAATAAAAATGAAAATGAAAATGCTTGTAATGTCAACATACATTTCAGTCAACCGTGTATCTAGAACTGTTGTAAGGTGCGAGGTCTCAGCACCACACTGTTTTGATACATACTACATGGTTCCTTCTACAGCTCTACATTTTCATTGTGGTCAGACTGACGATGGCTTTGATAAACAGCCGAAACATGTAGTTGCTATTGGAAAAAGGACTGAATGAAGTTATGTTGACGGAGTGGAAGAGTATCTTTATTAATTCAGGAAGCACAATGGAATGCCAAATATCAAGATTATAAGCCTAACAGAACACACACAGTTGTTTTATGGCTCAATCGAGACAAAATAATGAAATTTTCAGTCGAACACAACTTCCATTCTCAATCAGACGCACAGATTACACGTTTCGGATTAATTAACTAATCCACCATAAGGCCTTTCACACCACACAAACAGCCTCTACCATAAATTTTAGTACCGTATTATTTATACATTTTTATGTGCCACTGATGATATCTTTAACGCTAACAATGATTTCTAATTTTAGTATTAATGCATCTTAACTATTACAATTTTATTGCAATAATACGTTGTAATGTGGGATACCACAGTGAACACATAAAGAATATAATTATGTTGACTTCCATCGCATTTCCTTGTTGTCTGTCTTGTACAAAATACCTGATGAAGGATTAGTTAATTAATCCGAAACATGTAGCCCGTGCATTTTATTGAGAATAAGGGATGTGCTACACTGAAAATATTATAAAATTTCGATGCGTCGTTCTAAGCAGCCACAAGTAACTTTTCTACGAAACCTAGAAGACATGTAGTTCACGTTTCTCTCAATTTAAGTACTTATTCTTCGTTCTTGTGGGATCCATTTGTAAACGTATGGTTACTACCTTGATGAAGGAACACGTTTAAAAATTAACAATGCTAAGATGGGGACATAACCAACGACTTGTCCTAATTATCCCCACACTAAGAACTTCTGCCTGACTACTGCAATCCATCTAATTCAACGTGCATTGTAGTACTCCATTTGAGCAAACGGTTTATTGACAGTGATGGGTGCTTTGTCTACTGACCGCTGGGTAGTATTAATCGAAGCCTACTACAATGATCAATCAAATGTCAATCACACCCTGTCTATTGTTTCCGATATGTAACATTTTACAGCTCTAAGAGTGATACAAACTTGATAGGGACAATACAGATATGACCTGCAGACAAGGGATCCTGCGTTTATCCCTTTTATCCAGAACCGTTGCTGGGGTATTCTTTTTTTTAAACTGTTGTACCATCAACACTTTTTGTAACATGAAATGTTATGGCGTCATTTTATGTCATCCGCAGGAGTCGTATTGAGTTTTTGAAATTTTTACATTGAAATATTACACTTTTTGTTCAAAAAATCCATTCACAAGCGGTAGGACAACTTGGTGTGTATAGCTAGAGATTCAATATCAAAACTAATTCATACGATATGCGAAGATGGCGTACTCTATCCTAAAAATCTAGCTACGCTTCTTTATTTGGCTGACATTTGTGGAAAGGTCTGTAGAATAACCAACACAGGAGTACTTCTTACGGCTAAGTATTTGTAAAATCAGCAGTAACCAATACACTAATTAAAATAATATAGCACAATTACACAAATACAATAACAATTTCAAGAAAATTACACTCCAAACAACGGTTTCCAAAACATTAAAGTTCTTTCCTCTGCAAACAATGCACTACAATTCGTGAAGCCACGTCACGAATTTTTTTAAACAAAAAACAAATAATATACCTAAAATACACTCTGGAAATCCAAATTTGTATCGTGTGACCAACAAATACGGACTGCAGCTGTGTCTTGAGAGATATGTACGGTAAGTAGCCGGATTGAGAATTTAAAATCACACACAATGGTAATTACAATTCGAAACATTCTCTAAGTACTGTATGAGCAATTAAGGAAAGGAAGGTGAGAATGGTAAGATAAAAGCACGCACGCAGGAGAGAAAATGTATAATTACATACTGCACAGCTTCTATATATACAGACACTTCTATATATACAGACACTTCTGTATACACAGCCGCTTCTATATACAGACACTTCTATATATACAGACACTTCTACATATATATATATATATATATACAAACACTTCTATATATAGACACTTCTATATATACAGACATTTTTGTATATACAGACACTTCTACATACACAGACACCTCTGTATATACAGACATTTCTGTATATACAGACACTTCTGTATATATGCAGACACTTCTATATATATACAGACACTTCTGTATATACAAACATTTCTATATATACAGACACTTCTGTATATACAGACACTTCCTGACGGAATTCCAGCCTTAAGTAATTTTTAAAAAGTAAAAAGCAAAAAAATTAAATAGCTATACTTTCAAACGTGCGCCAAATGTTCCTTTGTGGAAAGAAAGCGCTATAAGACGAAGGTCAAGGACGAATACTGTTGGCGATAACACTAGCGGCAGGGCAGTCATGCTGCGGCCCATTAGGTTCCAGTGTCTTGGAGTTTGGATTTAAAATGAACTCCTTTGTATAAACGAGGTCTGCTCACGAAGTTTCGGCTCTCTCATCATTAAACATTAAGTATTTCCCCTAGGCGTTAACTGCTTCTATCCCCTCAAAGTATCCCCCCCCCCCCTCCACTACACTGCACCGTTCCCAACACTTCCTTCAATTTTCGAAGCAGTCCTGGAACGCATGTTTCGGTGTCGAATTCAGGCCCCTCAGCGAATTTCCTTTTATCTCCGCTACAGTGTCAACATTCGTCCTTACGATGTGGATTTCAGTCTGTGGAACAGGTGTGGAATGACTGCAGTCCCCAATTGGTGACAAAATTGCGAACTAAGACCGACGTGTTCGCCGGAGCATCCGCCGCTTGCCTTCCATGATTCTACATATACATAATAGTACAGCTCACCGTTTGTATACTCCGTCTTGAACAACACTGGACTTGCGTCCGACCTTCCTAACCGTATCGGTATGAACATACTTAGAGCCGTAACTTACCATTCCTTGCATTCAACAGCTACTCACTGATAATCCACCAACAAAAAGGTCTCTAAACCTGATTGCAGACTGTACGGGTTCCGTATTTATTCCCAGGACAGTTATTTTTTGGATCAGCAACCGTCATTAAGTCCTTCAATATACTTAGAGCTTCGTGTATGGTGTGGATTATACTGGGTCGGTATGACGCACAATTAAATTCTCCCAATAACTGGCAGGGCACACACACGAATTACCATACCACCGAAGTACGTTTAGCTGAAGTATGTGGGCGTAAAGGCCCAGAGCAACGATTTTCCTGATACGTAATCAGTTTATTGGCTTTGTTCAAACAACAGAAAAAATGAGGTACTGCATCACCCAATGGTCACTGCAGCTGTAATGTGGACATGTTTAAACAAGAACGTATAACGTGACACTGCAGCGCGTTCGCGTAATGTTTGTACGTCCTCGGTTATCTAACAGCCTGATCCATTCCACATGAAGAGAGCGCTTGATACCACCAGAAACAATACAACGAACTTAGGCCTTTACTTAAAGTGCCCGATATTTTTGCCCGATTTTGAGCAAGTTTGAATTTTCTCGAACAGATCTGCATAGAAGCCACCAATATCAAATTTCACAGAAATCTGTCCAATGGGAGCCACGCTGATACATGCTGACAGACAGACAGATATGCTGAAATTAATAGCTGCCTTTCGCGACTATGCGAACGCGCCTAAGAACTGTCGGTGCAGTCCAGCAAGGACACGCACGTTTGCATCGGCGACGCCAACGGAGTCCTGATGAAAAAGCTCTACCAGTGGTTCTCAGTAATCGCGTCTCTAAAAGCAGAACACAAAATTTATCAAAACGTTAACTAAACCCGGCACGACCCAAGGCTGTCCTAAGCTTTTTCCTTGAAAATGACAATTTTCCATACCGTTCTTGAAGAGCATGGTCTTCAGGAATATGACGACGTCCAGACTGCTAACCAGACATGGTGTCTTGTCTTCATCAACGACGCCATGAAAACCTAAAATCATGCAGGCACTTCTTGTCCACTCGGGCTCGACGTCTGCCTTACAGCAGCAGCTTCACGGTACACACCACTACTACGTAATATATATATAAACGGCGAGACACCCGATTACTTCAGCAATGTTCGATGTATAAAACACATACCTAATTGGACCAATTCGGAAGAGCTGCTCGTGTTAACACAAGGATTACCTGAAGCCAGCAGGCTGTAAGTGCCGAAACATGTAGGAAGGAAACTGTGTCTCGATCGTGTTTAATTTTTAGTGAACGAAAAGTTGGTCAGATAGGTTGCATTTGACATCACGCACGGTACATAAAACATTAAGACATTTGTTAAGTTCGGAAGTACGCCATGCGACTGTTGCTAAAGCTGGTTATTTGGTTCTTTATTGGCATTGCTTCAATTCCGGATGTGACAACAAGGTAACTGAGATGAGAATATGAAACGTCAGAATTTAATGGGGGTGGGGGAAAGGCGTTTTGAGGCTGATTTCAAGCGCTGTCCATATGTTCGCCTGGAAAGCGAGGAAATTTATGAACAATGTAATTACACCTATACTATGGTAAGAGCCCAACACAACGCAGTCAAACATGACCTGTCATGTAAAGGTGAAGCTAAAGCTTCTTCTGTGAAGTCCATTAAGGCAAACTGGGGAGTTCAGGTAAGGCTCAACTCATTACTAAGATTGGCTTCAAGCCCCGGCTGCTTTTCCGTGATAAAGATGCCTCGGTATCCACAGAATAGGAGGCTAGGTTAACTACACAGCCGGTATGGGCGCCTCACAATACAGAAAGTTCTGTTGCACCTAAAGGGAATGGTAGCAAAATTCGTCGCTTGTTTAGCCCCAAGCCGTCAGTATGTGTACATCGACTGCGCTACGCCGAATCCCCGTACCACATCATATAGGAAAATAAACATATGAAAAAAAGGAAGTATGAGAAGAGAAATGTTAAAAAAAACCCAGGCTAAACAAGAACAGAAAATTATGAACATTACAGTAAATATAGCTCCAGAAACGTGCAATCCAGGAAACTAAACTCACATGCTTTGCTTCTCAGGTCCCATATTTTCAGCGTGCGATCATGACTGCCGGAAACGACTCTGGACGGTTCTCCCAGGAACTTAGCAGCCATTACCTTTCCGGAGTGGCCAGTCAGGGTGTGCTGCACAAACAAAAGGACATAACATACGTTAATTGGACTGGTTTCCAGTGTGTTGCGCTGTAGGCTACTATTCGTAAGAAATACAATGAACTACAAAGCGAAATAAGCCATGGAAACAAGTGAGAAACGTTAGGGCAAAAATTGCGTATCAGATAAACGCAGGGACGTGAAACAAGAGGCTTTTAAGACAGGTCTCATTTGCTTCCTGGTAGCAACATGAAAAAAGTCAATAAGACTAGGAACAGGCTACATTGCACGATCAAACTCTACTTCACCGCCGGTTCTACAACACTGACATCAATGGTACGCGAACACTAAACTCAAAACAGAACCAAGGAAAGTTATACGTAATTACTGCTTAGATACGGTAAACGAATTCGAGATCTAAACAAAGCATCTGAGTGCAATGAAGCAACTGTAAAAGAAAAACAACTTAAAAATTATTATTACAGGTAGTTATCCCGTACATAGGCCGACCCAAAAACTCCTATGAACGTTTATCTTAGTAATTAACCAACTTGATGCACAAAATTTTGTTTTACAATAAGTTTTATTTCATGCCTCTACATGTTTCGAGCACACGGGCTCATCATCAGGAGGTCAAAATTGTATTATACATCTGTATTGTATTATACACCTGTAGGTCTGATGATACCAGAGGCTGTATAATACAATTTTGACCTCCTGATGATGAGCACATGTGCTCGAAACATGTAGAGGCATGAAATAAAACTTATTGTAAAACAAAATTTTGTGCATCAAGTTGGTTAATTACTAAGATAAATATACTGAGATGCACGGTCAGCGAAACATCAAAATCCTATGAACGTGTCAACATTTGGATTACACCGCAGAAATACCTTCATCCTTGATGTAAATTGCTTACATGACTTGAACGTGTAAGGTAATCCTCAGTGACCTCAGTGTGGCCTGTAAATGAATCAAAAGGCTATAAGGACAATGGAGTAAGTTCATTCGTATATTGTTGATAATCCGGGAATGTTTCACTGATACAAGGCTTACACAATACCCTTGGTTTGTCAGTAAGTCACACCCAGCTTACTTCCATCAGTGTCCCACAGATGGAATTAACCGTTACAGAGCTTCAACATGAACATATTTCCTATGTGGTCAGATTGACTTGGAACATGAATCAAAAGGTGAAACACAATACCAGAGCAATATTGTTGGTACATCTGTGCCACGTAATAGTTTTAGTCAAAGTATAAATTAAAAAATCACACTTTTCGTAGGGAAATTAAACAGAAGCGAAACGTTGAAACGTTTTGTTGGTTCATGATTATTTAACACATTAATTGCTTAAGCACACGCATAAGGTTATCGCTTTTACACGAGAAGAATGAAATGGATAAACAGGAATTTCAAAAAGTCAGTTACAAATGTAGTTAATAGAACGAAAAAATGGAAGGAAAGAACCAGGTTGGGAAAGTCATGAAAATGTCACAGTTTACGTTGTCAATCAGAAATGTGTGATCTGATCGAACATTTACGAAAAACGTTCAACTAAAAGAATTAATATGATTTGTTTTCCGTGAAAGGCATTTCACTTCTTTCCCATCAAAATAACTCGTTTCAGCAGTTTGTACAAGAACGTGATAAAGTAATAACCAGTACTGTTACTGTTCATCATGAACCAAGCAGTTACTGATGAAAGACGCTCTGGGTTGGTAGGCGAATATGTTTTTAACACCATCACATGAGCAGGCCATTTGTCACAGTACCATAAATGAATAGAACGAATTACAGGTCACTTTAAATTAACTGCTTACACACTCACACATAAACACAACCACAAGAGTGGTACATCGTAATAAGAACTCTATGAAAACACATACAAGCAACGTAGTTCACTCACCAACAAATGCACTATTTATTATCGTGGTTAAAATTTTAAATTAGGTGATGTGGCAGCTGCCACATCATCTAATTTATATAACGACGTAATTTTACCGAGGGTTTTAACATAAATATAACTTTAGTTAGTTATATATAAAGCTCCCTGATGATGGTCATTAAAGACCGAAACATGTAGGAGCGATATTATTGTGTATTTTAATGTAAATTTAAAACTTTTAACCACGTTAATAAATAGTGCATTTGTTGGTGAGTGAACTACGTAGATTTCAAAATGCGCAGTGCAACGATAAAAAGAAACACAAACAAGCAGTCTGAAATGTACTAAATTCGACTGACGAATTGCATGGCACAAGGTCTATTCGGGTACAGTTCATTTTGCTACTCGTGTAAATCTAATATTCGTTTACCATCAGGCTGCTACGGTGTAACACGTCTTCCACATCTACATTTTTTCTCACTCTTACTGTTTCCTTGAACGCGACTTAACCATCACAGTGTTAAGCTGTAGTGCCGTACCGACAATGGGAACATAAAGAAGCTGCTCCATAGATTTGGTATGTACAGACAACTATCGTCTTCCTTCATACATTTTATAAACTGATATTATTTATACTTACTGTTTGTTATATTGATATTATTTCAGAATGATTAGAATACTGTATATATATATATATACGATCCATTTCACAAGGAATGCCACATCAAACTCACGCATCGACAGCAGCGAATTCAAGATATCAAAAGATTTTAATTCAGTTCGAAATTATTTTTTCTATTTATAATCTACTTTTTACACAAATATTGATGTACACCACATGAGGATGATCCACAAAGGGCCGATACATCTCGGAGGTACAGTGCTTTAAGTGTAACAACTTCAAACTATAACATAGTCCATTTGTTGGTAGTTTCTCAAATTTTAATATTATCCATCACGATTTACGTATTGCTTTTAACATTATTAATTCCAAGTTTGCGTTTTTTAAAACTTTTTAACACTTATGCCTAATTTTGTCAAAACATTTCCCTATATTTCCTACATCTTATACCTGACATAAGAATAACATGTTTTACATATTACTTTTACACCGTCACAGAGCGAATTAAAATGGAATGAGGGTGACAACAAAACAGCAAAAATTTCGTTATTTACTATTTTTCACTTCTTCGTTTGGCCATTCCATTCTTGCAATATCCTACACACGTATTAAAACAACTGTCACCGCAGCAACATCATCGACGAACACGGCATCAGAAGAATTCAAATCAAGGCACCGTCCTATGTGTTGGTCACTAGCATTTAGGTACCTTTTAACCGTTCAATAATAAAACATAGTGGATAGTAGTGTCCAGGCGTAGATGGGAGGATAATATTAAGATGGATCTTCAGGACGTGGGATATGGGGGTACGAACTCGATCGATCTGGCTCAGGATAGGGACAGGTAGCGGGCACTTGTGAATATGGTAATGAAACTTCGGGGTTCCATAAAATGCGGAGGTTTTCATGATTAGCTGAGGACTTGTTAGCTTCTCCAGAAGGACTCTGCTCCATGGAATAAGACAGTACGTGGACAACACAGAAGAAGCAATATCAGGAAACCTAAGGGCACCGAACTCATAGTTTGCTATACAAGAAAGCAAACTAACACAAGCGCCAGTTGCTAGAGTTATCCGTCCATAGTAAGAAGCAGCAAGTGTCGCATGATGAAGATATTGTAACAAAGAGCAGAGAGAGGAAATAAAACTAGGAAGTTCTTCTGCTAATCCACGTCTCTAGAGATCTTATATCTCCTCTAGAAGATACAGTTCATGATTCACAGAGAATACGCAGACCGTTTTACACAAAGGGGTTTTCTTCGGCGTGGATATCGAACTGAGAGTTCACAATACGAGGGACAAGTATTGTCAGCTGCACACCCAAGGGACAGGCTGGCTGGACTGTAACAGTAGATAGGGATAATATTGTTCTCACGGCATCTCGAGCTATCGACCCTTTAGGCTTCAGGTCGCAATTCGCTTGGGGAGTGAGCTGACCTCGACCCGTTCTCCATCTTCCTCCTTGTATTGCAGAAGCCACAAAATAAATGGCTATGAGACTTTTCCAGCATCAATCATGAAAACAACACAATGGTTTAGCTTAAACTGTTCCTGGGCGGGCGATTATATATTTCGTCTGCTTTGCTTAGGATTAATCGGACGTGAGGTTTCTTTGACTATAAACGACGCTGTGCAATGGAGTTTGTAATGGCCATGATAGATGAATCGACAAACAGTGCAAGGTTGCAAAGTAGGCATCTGATTACAGTACTGTCAAGGAAAAAGGAAAAGAAAAAAAAAAGACAAGTATGGTGGACGCTTTCTCGGACAAACGTCTCTCTACAAAGCACAATTAGCTACAATAACGACATATATTCTTGGTATGTTAGGAATTTTATAATTCTGTCGTCCGAACTTTGTGCCTGATGTGAATTCGTAACAGTACTGAGTAGCGTTCTCCTGAACTACCGAGTAAGAGCAACGTGTCACAGAAAAAATAATTTGTAAAGACACATAAAATAGACCCCATTAAAATACACAACTTATGCGGATGAGTACTAGACGAGGCCGAAACACGCCTATCAAGGCCTAACTCGTGAAGGATGATGAAGGTGATGATGTGATGACGACTTTCATGCGGATAATTTCTCGATGTAGTTTATATTTATCAAAATCAAACGGGGAAATAAATTTGCTTGTAGACAGTGCCACAAGCTGTGTTGCTTACATTTTTGTACCCAACAAAAGAGCATCAAGATCAAGGCGGCACACAGTCTCTCACAAAGGACGCTTTTAGAAAGGAACAGTAATCGCACCGCAGAATACCTTTCCAATCTTGTTTCGTGTTAAAATACAATTTTTTCCCCTTTCTTCCACTATTTTCGTACGTGACGCCTTGTTTCCTTGGAAAGGGTACAGAAATAATCGCACAGTGTTGCGGTATTTAAGACAACATTTCCACAACCAGCTCCAAGAGATAGACGCCAGAAACATGTGGAACATCGACGAGAACAACACCAAGTCTCGCAGCTCGTAGCAGTTATTTTGGCACGACAGTTTTTGAGACTCTCGCAGCGGTACAGCTCAACATTCTATTCTTCTCCGACGTGACTCTGCGTCAATGGATAACCGGATCTCAATGTTTCTTCTAGGTTTTTAGGTCCTTGAAGATGATGGTATCACGTTGCTCCGAAACGTAGGAATCCGTACCCACTGACACACAGTCATACCTCAAAGGAATTGAATTAGTAGCTATTTTGCCCATAATACATAAAGTCACACGATCTACGTATTATAGACCGTATTTATATAGTTTTACTAAAAGAACAAAAGGGCAGTGCGCATATTCCTGCATAAAATGTGAAGGACGTTGCTGTCATACACAGTCACTCACCACGTATCACGCTACAAGCACGTACGGCTGTACACTGCATATGTAGTCACATCGTATTTGAAAATGTTCATTCGGGTTAATTTGTTTACGTAGGGAAAGCAATCCCATTACAGGCCTGGAAAGGCCCAGAGGGTTCCAGTAGGTTGAGGTTCCCATATTTCATGACAATCGGCGTATGAACGTTTTGGTTGTCAGTTCTAAGCACCGGCCGCTTTACCCCCCAGGAAATATTCCTGGTACTGATTTCTGTTAGAGGCTGAGTTAACCCCAAGGCCACGGTCCGGCAGGAAGAATTATGTCAATAAAAAATTCCAGTGACACCATCGGGAATCGAACCCGCGATCTTCCGGCTTGTAGTGCAGCGCCTCAACCAGGACGTTGGCTTAATAATACACCGTCGGGGGGCAATGCCTACCTATTTCGTGAAAATTACTGTAAAATGAAAGCAATTCCATAAAGCAGAGAATTGCTTGAGAAACCAACAGTCGCCCAAGTTGCGAAGAAATGCCCCCCTTCTAGGCAAACGGAAACTGTAGTACCGTCGTCGCACTAATCCGCCATTCGTCCTTAACCTGAGCCAGATGAGTCCAGTTCACAGCTTCATGAGTCATTTATTTAAGTAGCATTTTAATATTACCCTTCCAGCGACGTGCTGTAAGCAGTCTCTCGCATTCAGCAGTTCAGCAAGAGTTTAATCCATTCACTTTCCCTAGCACGCGCGTTATATGTCAAGTACATACATACACTCTCCATGATATCAACGCCCTAACGCATAAGTGACCAGCACGATATGTGAAATACTCTTCAGCCTCCTAATACTGCTTCTCTTCAGTGTCTAATTACCCCTCACACACTGTCCCCAAACATATTGCCCTGCAAACATAACCATTATGTAAATAATATAGGCTACGTTTGCTCCTCTACAAATCTGGTGCTCCGAGTACGTTGTGGTTACTCCGTACCCTAGCAACAGCGCTACAATCGAGCGTCACACGAATGAAAATGCGCGCAGAGAAGGGATGTGAAAATCAATTAGCGCAGACATGCAAGAAGGTCTTCTTGTAAAGTGCATTTTAATACAATCTGATATGAGTTAAAATTTAAAAGTCTCAACAATTTTTCTTAAAATTTTAGATTATCGAAATTTCGTGAAGATCCCGCCAGCTGTTA
>Ga0131853_10016634_pt1 | contig 13407 bp, 14 predicted proteins | sample TergutLab28metaG_FD_92764 | JGI IMG/M metagenome (GOLD analysis project Ga0131853, IMG submission 92764) | Labiotermes labralis P1 segment gut microbial communities from Petit-Saut dam, French Guiana - Lab288 P1 (version 2) (version 2) | ecosystem: Host-associated > Arthropoda: Insects >...
CCATAATTATACGCTGAATGGCGGCGTTCATTTGCTCAAACAAAAAAGGGTCGTGTAAGTTTTCGAGGGCGGGATTAAAAAAATCTTTGCTCTGTTCAAAGTCGGCAAGTCCTCGCCCCACAAGTATTTGAGCGAACATTGTCGATACGTTCAGCGCGCTTTCAACTTTGGAAACGAGTTTTTCATCGTATTCGCGAAGAATTATTTTTTCTTTTGGTTTTGTATATTTATTCGTCATTATTTGTTCCTGTCGCAAGCAAGGTTTCTCGTATTTCCGATAAATCTGCCTGCCATTTTTCCGGATTGTTCATATATTGATTTATTATTTGTATTGCCTCTTCGCTACTAAATTCCGTAATTCTTAAAAGTTCTCGAAGTAAATGCGCGTATCCCTCTTCTCGAAACGTGTGAAATCTTTGGTTTAAAACAACTATTCCCAAAATTAGCTGTTGCCTTTTTGTCAGCAAATCGCTTTGAATTCCGATTGTAAAAGGCGATTGCGTATCGGCTCTGCCTCTTTCTCTGCGAAAATTATGCGGTCTTTGCGGCGCTGTCTCGTTTTCGACAAAGGCAAAAACAGCGCTGTTAATTGCCATAAAGCAAAGTAAAATTATATAGTAGCGGGTCAACGTAAACTCCGTTTCTTATTATGGAAAAATGTAGGTGAGGACCTGTTGTCCAACCGCTTTGACCTACTGTGCCTATTTGTGTTCCGCGACTTACATTTTGTCCGGCTCTTACTAAAATAAGACCTAAGTGCGCATAAAAGGTCTCGTAATTATTAGCGTGCCTTATTCGTAAAGTTCTGCCGAAATATATATCGTCTCGCACAGCAGAAACCACTCCGTCGGCAGGGGCGTATATTGGCGTATTAAGTTCGGCGGCAAGGTCAACTCCGAGATGAGTTCGCATTGCTCCCGTAAAAGGGCATAGCTGGTCTTCTTCGGCGCTGAACGCTCTCTTTAAAACAATTCTTGCATTTTGCATAAATGGAAAAATCAATGGGTAATTTCTGAAAATATTGTTTTGCGTAGAAACATTATCGGCTATTTCGGCAAAATATTCCAAAATTGAATTAGAATATTCCAAAAGACCGCAGACCGAAAACTTCATTATCACAGAATTTTCCAAATCCTTCATTTTAGCTGAACGTAGGGGATGCAAAAGTTGGGAATATTGCTCTAATCTTTCTTCCAAAGCATCATTGTCGTTAATGTTTTTCTTTAACCGTTCTATTGCGTCGGATAAAAAATTGTTTCTATCCTGCGTTATCTCTATTCTTTGCGACAAAATTCCGGGCAATTCTCTATATTCCTTGAAAATATAAATCCCTATTACAACGAAAGCGATAATCACAATGGAAAATAACAAAATGAGCGCTCGTAAAATTAAGCTGCCCCACTTTGTTTTTTTATTGTGAAGAAAAATTATTTTCGGAAATTTACCACTCAAACTAAATGCCTGCTACTTTCTACTTGACTTCGCCGGCAGCATCGTCTTTATCTTTCTTTGCTTCTTCTTTTATTTTCTCAATTTCTCTGTCCAAGTCCTCGATTTCTGCCACCGATTTGTCAATTTCCTGTACGAATTCGTCAATCAAAGATGCGGGAATTGCTTCCTCTTTGCTGTCTTTCACATATTCGTACGCGCGCAAGCCCGCGGAAATATAATTTTTCTCAACTCTTCTTTTAAGAATAAGTTGGTCCATTTTGAGCTTCGCTATGCGTGAATATTGCGAAACTTTTTCTGCGGCGATTTCCGCGCCTTTTTGCACGTTCTTTTTTACTTCTTCCCAATCCATTAAAAACCTCCGTTTTATAAAGTTATTGTAATAAAATAATATATTGTTTATAACAATTACCGAAAAATATCTCTAATTGACGATAAAAGTGTATTTATCCCTCTTCTGAAAGTTTGGTCATCGAACGAAATAGAGATGTTTTCACCTTTGCCCGAGACGGATGCGCCTAAAAATCTTCCTTCATTTTGCGGAATGTCAGGAGTCATCGCTTCCCAAATTCCTCTTTCGATTATTGACCTCATAGCAGGCGAAAACCGAATGCCTGCCGAGAATCGATACTCTGAACTTTTAGGATAAAAACGCCCATCAGCTAGAATTGCGAAGCGAAAATTGTCTGCCATAAAGTCGTTAATAACGATTTTTGACGGCGAATATTTGATGTCTGCCGACACATTGGCAAAATCCAAACTGTTTATTCCGACAAATGCCAATGCTGACAAAATTTGCTTGGTAAACCTGTTTCCGCTGTCTCTGAAATTGTTTATGGAAACCGAAGCGCTTGCCTCAATATTTTTTATATTTTGAAGAAATTCCGCATTTAAAGTAAATTCGTCAGCGTAAGGGGTTATTTCTGCCGCCAAAGTTCCCGAAACATTCAAATCCGGAAATAAATTGCCGATTTCAATACCTCTTATTTCAATTTCTGGGTTTTGGAAAATTAGAAGACTGTCGAAAAAAAGGAACCCGTTAATATCGATTTCGCCGTTATCGGGTATCTGAAAATTAGAATTTATACTGATAAGCGCACTGTCGATAAGTTCTCCGCAGGCGCTGAAATTTTTTATTTCAAAACCGAAATCATTAAAATTATTTGCCGTAATTTCGTATTTTTGCGTCTCAAAAAATATATTGCCTTGCGCTTTGGTAAAAATTTGGTTTTCAGCGATTTTCAGGTCTATCCCTTGCAAAATTGCAATTTGTGAAAAGTTCTGCAAGTGAATTGTTTCGCCCATTGTAATTCTTCTCAAAACGGCTCTGATATATCCGCCGAAATAAAAATCAATACGGCAAGATTTTATCGTCGCGTTAAAGTTTTGCGAAAAATCACTGATTTGTATATCGCTGAACTCAATTTTGTTCGGGAATTTAGCCCTCGAATTGCGAATTTCAATGATAATTCCGTTTTTTTGCCCTGCTTCGACTATCCCTGCTTTCATTATTTTCAACGATTTTGGGACGCTTATAAAGAATATCGCCGTGAAAATACCTGCAATTACAAGAAAAATCGTACAAAAAGCTATAAGTTTTGACATTTGCTATCCTCAAAATAGTAATTTTACCTTAAAATTTTAATACAAATATACAATTTGGGGATATAAAAATGGCGTATTCGGATGAAAAAAATCGAGAAAATGATTACAAAACGCTTTTTGAGATGACCGGAAGCAGTCTTGCAATGCAAAAAGTTGTTAAGCTTTGCATAAAAGTTGCGCCGTCGTCGGCAAACATTGTAATGCTCGGTGAAAACGGAACGGGTAAGGAATATTTCTCCCAAATAATACATAAATTATCTAAATATGAAGGAAAATTTATTGCGATAAACTGCGGCGCAATTCCCGAAAATTTATTTGAAAGCGAGCTGTTCGGGCATAAAAGAGGCGCGTTTACGGGAGCAATATCAGATAAGGCAGGCGTGGTGGAAGAAGCGGACGGCGGAACGCTTTTTTTGGACGAAATCGCCGACTTGCCGCTTAATTGTCAGGTAAAACTTCTGCGTTTTATTCAAGAAAAAACATTTCGCAGGGTAGGGGATACCTTTGACAGAAAATCGGATTGCAGGATAATCGCCGCGACCAACAAAAACCTGAAAACACTGATAGAAGAAGAAAAATTTCGCGAGGATTTGTATTATCGGCTCAACGTTTTTTCGATAACTTTGCCGCCGCTTCGGGAGCGAAAAGATAGTATTCCGTATTTGATAACGCTTTTTATAGAGCAACAGGCGCAAGTACTAAATAAGCGATTTAGCGGATTTTCGAACGACGCTCAGTTTGCTTTTGTGGCGTATGATTATCCGGGAAATATCCGAGAATTAAAAAATATTATAGAACACGCCGCCGTCGTTAATGAAAACGGCATAATTTTGTTTGAAGATTTGCCCGAATACCTGCAAAAAGATATTGAAAAAAAATACCTCGACAAAAAAGGCTTAATAGAATACAACGACGAGCCGCTCGATTATTTGCCGAAATTTGAGAACGAGCATAATAAAAATACCGAGGAAAACCAAACCGGCGACGGCGATGAATTCTGCGTAAATTCTACGCTTACTTTAAGCGATGTCGAAACGGCGTATATTAAATTTGTATTGAAAAAATGTAAAAATAATTACACGAAAGCGGTTAAAATCTTGGGAATAAGCCGCTCGACAATTTGGAGGAAACTTAGCAATGAGTATAGTTAATGTCAGAATTTACTACGAAGACACCGATTTAAGCGGCGTTGTTTATCACGCAAATTACCTGAGATATATGGAACGCGGACGTACGGAGTATCTTCGCGAGCACCACATTGATTTGGACGATTATCACGCGGACGGAATTATTTTTGCGGTTACGGAAATTAAAATACAGTATCGCTTTCCCGCAAAATACGGCGATTATTTGACAGTGCAAACGGAATTGGAAAGCGTCGGCTCGTTTCAGGTGGCGTTTAAGGCGGAAATCTTTAATCAGGACGGGAAACTTCTTACGCGAGGTGTGGCGAAAGTTGTCGCGGTCGATAAAAATACGGGAAGCGCGGTAGTTTTGCCCGAAAAATTTACAAAAATCGCCGAAAAAATTTTAAGAGAGAACAAAGATGACGCATAAATATTTTTTGAAATCGTTCGGTTGCCAAATGAACAGCGCGGACTCCGAATTTATCACAAATCTGCTTATTGCCCGCGGATTTTCTGCGGCGCAAAACGTCGCGGACGCCGATGTTGTAATCGTTAATACCTGCACAGTTCGCGAAAAAGCAGAAAACAAGGCGGTTGCGCAAATAAGAGAATACGCCGCGCTCAAAAAAAAGGGCTCGCTTCTTTGGGTTATAGGTTGCGCGGCAGAGAGCGGCAGAGAAATATTGCCTAAAAAAATTCCCAAAATAACTAAACTTATAGGCGCGACAGAAATAGAATTTATAGAGGAAAAAATTGACGAATATCTTTTACCGCTCGGAAGTTTTGAGGCAGGATTGCAAAATATTAAATCCGAATGGAGTTCGCTTTTGCCTATCACTCGCGGTTGCGACAATTTCTGCACTTATTGTATAGTCCCGTACGTACGCGGGCGCGAACATTCGGTAAAATCGTTGGAAATTTTGGCGCAAGCAAAAAAAATGGTTGAGAGCGGCGCGAGTGAAATAACGCTTTTGGGGCAAAACGTAAATTCATATTTCGATAATGACGAAAATCTTGATTTTGCAGATTTGCTGACAAAAGTCGCCCAAACGCCAAACCTGAAACGTCTGCGCTTTATGACTTCGCACCCCAAAGACATAAGCCGAAAACTTGTGGAAGTTATAGCCGAAACTTCCAATATTTGCAAGCATATTCACTTACCCGTTCAGGCAGGCAACAGCGAAGTCTTAGAAAAAATGAACCGAAAATACACCCGCGAACAATATCTCGAAAAAATTGCTATGATACGCGAAATAATCCCCGCCTGCGACATAACAACAGACGTAATGGTCGGCTTTCCGAATGAAACGCAAGAGCAATTTGAAGAAACGCTTTCGCTTTTTGAAGAAGTACGCTTTTTGAATGCTTTTATGTTTGCATATTCCGCAAGAGAAGGCACGGAAGCGGCAAAATCGCCGAACCAAATCCCCGTAAAAGAGAAATCCGCCCGTCTTGCAAAACTCGTGGAACTTCAAAATAACATCGTAAAAGACATCTATTCGACAATGGTCGGGCGAGAATTTGAAGTGCTTTTTACGATGTCGCAGAGCAAAAAAGGCGCAAATTCGTGGGTAGGTCAAGACTTCGGCGCAAAGCGAATTCTGGTGGACAGTGATGATGATTTGGGCGGAAAAATTGCTAAGGTGAAAATAGTAAAAAGCACGGGAATGACGTTGGTTGGGGAGTTGGTGTAGCAAATATTTGCCTTAACTAAAGTGGGAAGGTTTTCAAAAATCGTGTGCTTTCTTATTTTTGAAATTATTCTGTTTCGCACCAATCGGCAAATGGTATTTTTGTGCCATTAAAGACAGGAAAAAAAGGGTAGATAATATGGAAAATAAATTACAGGCATTTGAAAAACATAATGTTCGTTCGATTTGGGACGAAGAGCAGGGTAAATGGTGGTTTTCGGTAGTCGATGTTGTGGGGATTTTAACGGAACAGCCTACACAGCGTGGAGCGACTTTCTATTGGGGAAAACTTAAACAGCGGCTAAAAGAAGAGGGCGCAAGTGAGTTGTTGACAAATTGTCAACAACTGAAATTGGAAGCCGCTGACGGCAAAAAATACCTTACAGATGTCGCCGACACAGAACAAATTTTGCGCTTAATACAATCTATTCCCAGCAAAAAAGCCGAGCCGTTCAAGATGTGGCTTGCAAAAGTCGGCAGGGAAAGAATTGACGAAGCAATAGACCCCGAACTTTCTATTGACCGCGCAATTCAAAATTACCGCAAATTAGGTTATTCGGAAAATTGGATAAATCAGCGTATAAAATCTATTGAGGTTCGCAAAGCATTAACGGACGAATGGGATAAATCAGGCGTAAAGCAAGGTGAAGAATACGCTTTTTTGACAGATTTAATGACTAAAACTTGGAGCGGAATGACTACCAAGCAATACAAAAATCATAAAAATCTGAAAAAAGAAAACCTGCGAGACAATATGACGAATTTAGAATTGATTATAAATATGTTGGCAGAGGCAACTACGACCGAATTGTCAGCAAAAAATAACCCGCAAAATTTACAAGAAAGCGCTTCTGTTGCCTACAAAGGCGCAGCAGTGGCTAAAAATGCCCGTTTGGAAATTGAACAACAAGGCGGAAAAGTTATTACTTCGCAAAACGCAAAACAACTTGGGCAAATAAAAGAGAAAAATGTTTTGCCGAACAACACTATGGACGAAGGCTACATAAAATACAAAGCGCAACACGAAAACGCTATCGATTTACCGTTTTCACCACTCGCTGACGAACTTATACGCGCGCGCGATTACCTATATACACTCGGTTTTGTCGGCGTTTATGATAACGGAATAGGTTTCGGAAATTGCAGTTTTCGCACGTCTGCCAACGAATTTGTAATTACAGGCTCGGCGACGGGTGAAATAAAAAATCTGTCGCGAAAAGAACTGTGTCTTGTCGAAAAATTCGACATCGAAAAAAACACAGTTTGGTCAAAGGGCGCAATTTCGGCAAGTTCGGAGTCAATGACCCACGGCGCGGTTTATTCGGCTAATGATAAAATTAACTGTGTTCTGCATATTCACAGTCGAAAATTATTTGACTTTATGAAAACAGGCGATTTCCATTTCACCGCCGAGAATATCCCTTACGGAACGCCGCAAATGGCGATTGCGGTTATGGACGAGGTAAAAAAAATCGGCGCGCCTCACGGAATTATGGTAATGCTCGGACACGACGAGGGTATTATTGCGTTCGGCGAGGACATAAATTCGGCGTTAGAGGAGATAAAAGCGCTTGCCGCTTAGAATGTTGCTTTATATAGGACGAGTTTATGAGAAGATAATAGAAGCGGAAACGTTGTATAAACAAAACAGAATTACTATTCCGCTTTTTTACCAAGTTTTCACAAAAAATAAAAAATCTTATCATTCCATCACGGGCAAGTATTATTTTACATCAGTAAACAAGGTTGTAAAACGAAAATTCTGTTGCGGAGAAGTTTCATTTTGCTTTGAAAAAAACAAGAAAAAATGGGCGAAAAAAATGCGGAAAAATTGGCAAAACACTACTAAACACTTGACTTTTGCGTTGGCGAAAACGTATTTTATGTCTATATTCGAGCCATTTTCAGAATTTAACAACTTCGGTCTTCGGTCTTCGGTCTTCGGTCTTCGGTCTTCGGTCTTCGGTCTTCGGTCTTCGGTCTTCGGTCTTCGGTCTTCGGTCTTCGGTCTTCGGTCTTCGGCGACTAATTACATCAAGAAATATATTTCTTTTGCGGGCGAGAATTTCTCGTTCAATAAATCATTGTTTTTATCAAATTTTTTTTAATAGGAGTGTTTATGTTTAAACATTTGTTGAGCGGGATATTGTTTATTTCGCTGTTGTTTTTGTTAGGTTGTTCAGACGATGGTAATTCCACGTCGGGCGGAGGAGGAGGCGGTGGCTTACAAGACGGCGCCACCAAAACAATAACCGCAGGCGGCACTTCAATAGAAGTTGCCTTTGTTTCGGCTGGAACATTTACTATGGGCGACAGAGAAATCGCCAATATTTGGCCAAATGTAAATGGTTGGGGAGAAGTCGAACGTCAAGTAATGCTGACACAAGGCTTTTGGATAAGTAAATATCCAATAACACAGGCGCAATATCAAGCGGTAATTGGAACAAATCCATCTTTTTTCAGCGGCAACCCCAACAATCCTGTGGAAAGTGTAAATTGGTTTAATGCAGTAGCCTTTGCTGAGGCAGTCGGCGGACGTTTACCTACGGAAGCTGAATGGGAATTTGCAGCTCGCGGTGGCAACAGAAGTCAAGGCTTTATTTACAGCGGTAGCAATAATTTGAGCGAAGTCGGTTGGTTTTGGGAGAATATTCCGACAGAGGGTACGCAACCGGTTGGCTTGTTGAAGCCTAACGAATTGGGAATTTATGATATGAGCGGTAATGTTTGGGAGTGGACTAGTGATTGGTGGAGCAATTTTGGAACGGCTTCTGTGGTAGATCCTACCGGACCTATTACGGGCTCTAACCGCGTGCTGCGCGGCGGCAGTTGGTTCATCTTCGCTGAGCTTTGTAGGGTTGCCTCTCGCTACAGCTACTTTCCTGATTACAGGTGGAACTACTTCGGCTTCCGTGTGGTGTTTCCCGCAATTTAAACGTATTGCCGAATGCAATTCGGCTTTCTTTTGAGTTGAAAAATCGGTTTGGCGTTATGTGGGCTCTGCGAGCGTGAGCCGCTGAGACCTCATTGCGCTAAACCGCCCCCGCCCGTAAGGGCGGTTTTTGGAAAGTCGGCTTTGCCGACAATTTTTTTTGAGTGTTTTTTTAAGGAGTATTTTATGAAATATAAAACTTTTGTAGTTTCTTGTCGCCCAAGTGAAGGCGTTCAACTTGACGAAATGGATAAATTTGTTTTGTCGCATAACATTGTGGATATAGAAAAAAAGTTTTATCAAATAGACGGCGGCGCGGCTTATTGGGCTTTTTGCGTTGGCTATTTAGACTACGGCACAACAAAACTACGCCAAAGCGAAAATACATTTACAGGCGGCGAAAAGCCCGATTACCACAAAATATTAGACGAGAAACAATACCAAAAATTTGAAAAATACAAAGAAATCCGCAAAGAACTAGCAAAAAATGCGGCAGTTCCGCCCTATACCGTTTTTAACGATTATGAACTCGCCGAAATAGCCAAATTAGACCTCCCCGACGAAAAAAATATAATTGAAATTAAAGGGATAAGCAAAAACAAAGCCGAAAAATACGGAAAAGTTTTACTGGAGAAGTATGCGGATAATGTAGGGGCAAAACATTTTTTGCCCTTAAACAACGAAATAAACAACGTAGGGGCGGGGTCTGCCTGCCCAAAAACACAAACAAACGACAATTTGGGCGGGCAAACCCCGCCCCTACAACATGCCCAACAGGAGTTGTTTTAATGAAACGCGCAGGCTTTCTAATAGAACAAATTGCTGACATAAACAACTTACATCTTGCGTTTTACAAAGCCCGCAAAGGCAAAGACTTAAAAGACGAAGTTATAGAATATCGCAAAAAATTTGATGAAAACATAAAAAAATTACATAACGAAATAATATCAGGAAAAGTAGATGTCGGAAATTATCATTATTTTAAGGTTTATGACCCCAAAGAGCGCACAATTTGCGCGGCAAGTTTTTCGGAAAGAGTTTTGCATCACGCCATAATAAACGTCTGCCATTATTATTTTGAGAAACAACAAATAGAAGACAGTTTTGCCACCCGCATAGGCAAAGGGCAATACGAGGCAATAAACAGAGCGCGATTATTTACGAAAAAATACAAATATTACGAGCAAAAATTAGCAAAAGGCATTTGGTCGCAAGAGGAATATTGCGCGCATATAAAACCGCTTTTCGCCTTTGTTGAGTTTGCAGATACATATAATTTAAGGAGGAAAATCGTAGGGGCGACCGTCCTCGGTCGCCCGTGCAGTCAAAATAAGGATATATTGCCGAGGGCTCTAACCGCGTAATACGCGGCGGCAGTTGGAACAACAACGCTGAGAATTGTAGGGTTGCCAATCGCAACAACAACAATCCTGAGAACAGGTGGAACAACAACGGCTTCCGTGTGGTGTTTCCCGCAACTCAAAAGAAAGCCGAATAGTCGATTTTCGGCAATACGTTTGAATAGGCATTTATCCCAACCGAGCAATCGGTTAAACAGAAAGGCAAGTTTTTGCCAATAGCGCAGTCGCTTAGTAGGTTTTGCCTCGAAAATCGACTGTGCTTTTTTTTAGCGAGGTGTTTTTTTTGCGGCGGTGGTTGGCGGCAAATATTATTTTACTGACGAAAATTAAATAAAAGGACAAAAAATGAGTGAAAGCATAAAAGTTTACGACACCACGCTACGCGACGGAAATCAGGCGGCGGGCGTTGGCTTGTCGCTTTCGGATAAACTGAAAATCGCCGAGCGACTAAACGATTTCGGCGTTGATTATATTGAGGGCGGCTGGCCCAATCCTACCAATCAGATTGACACGGCGTTTTATCGCGAAATTAAAAAACTTAATATAAAATCCAAAATTGCGGCTTTCGGCTCTACCAAACATCCTAAAACCAATATTGACGAAGACCCGTTTATCGGCGATTTGGTGGCGGCGGACACGGGAATTTGCACCATTTACGGAAAATCGTGGAAACTTCACGCGGTCGAGGTTATTCGTTGCACTCCGCAGGAAAATTTGGATATGATTGCCGAGAGTATCGAATATCTTTTGCAATACAAAGACGAAGTTATTTTTGACGCGGAACACTTTTTTGACGGCTACAAGGACGACCCCGAATATGCGATAAAAGCGCTTGAAGCGGCAACGCAGGCGGGGGCTTCCTGCTTGGTTTTGTGCGATACCAACGGCGGAATTTTACCGAGCGAATTTATACGAATATTTGAGAGCGTGAAGCAAAAAATAAAAGCGGATTTGGGCGTTCATTTTCATAATGATACGGGCTGTGCCGAAGCAAATTCGCTTTTGGCGTTGCAACTTGGCGCCACGCACGTTCAGGGAACTATAAACGGAATGGGCGAGCGTTGCGGAAACGCAAATTTATGTACGATTATTCCGTCGGCGCAGGTAAAAATGGGGCTAAACCTTATTCCCGCCGAAAATCTGAAGAAACTGAAAGAACTTTCCGTTGCGGTTTCGGATATTGCTAATCTTGGACACGGCGCAAATTTGCCATACGTCGGCGATAACGCTTTTGCGCATAAGGCGGGGGCGCACGCGGACGGCGTTCGTAAAAATTCGGTTTCGTTTGAGCATATTTCGCCCGAATCGGTCGGAAATTCGCGCAATTTTGTTGTTAGCGACCAAGCGGGGCGCGGCACGATTTTGGAAATTCTTAAAGGAATTCTGAACAAAAATATCGACAAAAACGACCCGATAGTTAATTCTGTTTTGGCAAAAGTTAAAGAAATGGAAGCAAAAGGCTATCATTTTGAGATGGCGCAAGGAACGCTGGAATTGCTTATCCGTAAAGAAATGGGCGATTTTGAGCCGCCGTTTCAGGCGCAATCGTTTACGGTTGTCGAAGAAAACGACGCTGATTTTGGGACATATACTTCTGCGAGAGTAAAAATCGCTGCAAAAAATACGAAAATCCGAACGGAAGCAAAAGGCGACGGTCCTGTAAATGCGTTGGACAATGCTCTTACGAAAGCGCTCGGCGAATTGTATCCGTCAATTAAAGACATTAAATTAACGGATTTTAAGGTGCGTGTTTTGGAAGGAAGCGCAGGAACGGAAGCGGTTGTGCGGGTGCTTATCGAATCGACGGACGGCGTAAATTCGTGGGGAACAATCGGCGTTTCCACCAATATTATAGAAGCGTCGTGGAATGCGCTTTTGGACAGCGTTTATTATAAATTATTGAAAGACGAATTTCAAAACAGAAAAGACGCATTCTCATAACAAAACAATAAAACAAAGAATGCAAAAAAAACACAAAAATTTCATTATAAATTAAGGAAAAATCGTGAAAAAAGCGACAACTTTGGACGAACAAATAGAATTATACAAAAACAGGGGCTGCGAATTAGATATGCCGATAGAAGACATAGAAAACATTCTTTTGGATGTCGGTTATTACCGCTTGGGATTTTACGCTTTTCCGTTTGAGGAAACATATCCGACAACAGAAAACCGAAGCCACCAATACAAACAAGGGACAAAATTTTCAGAAATAGTCATTTTGTATGAATTTGATTTTGCTTTAAGAACTATTTTGTCTAAATATATAAATTATATAGAAGTAAATTTCAGGACAAAATTGGTTTATTTTGTCTCGAATTACTACAAAGACAACCCCACTTGGTTTATAGACCATAAAATTATGACAAAAAGTTATATAGATAATTTCGACGGAAAAATATATAACGAAATAAGAAAAAATCAAAAAATTATACAGCGACATCATAAAAAATACATCAACGACAAATATGCCCCTGCGTGGAAAATGTTTTAATACGTAACTTTCGGAAATGCAATAAGCACTTATCAATCCTTATTTTGCAATGAGATAAAAGCAGATATTGCCGACAAATACAATATAAGAAACGAAAACGTTATGCTCTGTTATATCAGGGCAACGAGAAACATAAGAAATATGGCGGCACACAGCGGCGTAATGTTTGATTACAAACTTGAAAGAGCATTGAAAAACGGTCCTGCGTTGGCAATAAACAATGAAAACAAGAACAAGTTATATTCTGCAATACTGATTATGCAATATTTACTGAAAGGTATTTCTGAAAAATTATCGCAAAATTTTGAAAAAGAAATAAAAGACGTTTTCGGTATGCTGAAAAGCAACGAAAAATTAAAACAAATAGTAGAAAATTGCAGTGGATATTTCTAAAAAAACGAAGTTCGACTGCTTGAGCCGAACTTCTTTAACACATTTTTAAGTGCTGGATACTATGCTTGTTAGTATAAGCACTATAACAGTAATATACTATATTTCCAAATCCTTTGTCAAGATGTTATATGAAAATTCTGAAAAAACAAAATAATCCCCCACTCCGCTCTCAAATAAATATTATTTTCTCTCTGTTCTTTGATACAAAAAATGAATTTTTCATTTTCTCTGCCACGAATATAGCCAGTATTCAATTTTACGAGAAAATGAGAAAATGTATGTCTAACGGTTAGGCATACTCCTTTCTCGTTTATTTTCGGTAAAATAGGTTTTGGCTATAACCTCGTGGCTCGGA
>Ga0131853_10016636_pt1 | contig 13406 bp, 6 predicted proteins | sample TergutLab28metaG_FD_92764 | JGI IMG/M metagenome (GOLD analysis project Ga0131853, IMG submission 92764) | Labiotermes labralis P1 segment gut microbial communities from Petit-Saut dam, French Guiana - Lab288 P1 (version 2) (version 2) | ecosystem: Host-associated > Arthropoda: Insects >...
AAAAAAGAGGAAGACAAAAAAAAAGGCAGGAAAAACGTTAAATTTTTTTTTTCTTGGGATATGAAAGTTGCTTCTTAAAGAAAGAACAGGGCGGACGAGAAAAAACAAACGGTTTTGGAAAAAAAAAAAGGGGGGGGGGGGGTGAAGGTCGTGTCATTTTTAGAGGTGCTTTCGCAAATTTGCGAAAATAGAATTAGCTTCGCCATGTCTACCCGGCTGTCCGTCCGCATGGAACAACTCGGCTCTCATTGAAAAGATTTTCATGAAATTTGACATTAGAGGTTTTTTTTTAGATAATAAGTCGTGAAAATTGTAGTTTCATTAAAATCGGACAAGAATAAAAGGCACTCTACATGAAGAGCGATATACATTTTTGATCCTATCTCGCTCATTTTTTTCTTAGCATGAGAAATGTTTCAGACAAAAGCTGTAGAGAAAATCAAAACACATATTTTGAGTTCAGTAACTTTTTTTCGAAAAATAGTATGGTTTTTGAGAAAACGTGGAAAAATATTGTAGAGCGGGGCATGCCACAGATGATGATATGGCGCAAGAGCATTGCATACTGGATACCTACGACTACAAAAACACGCACTCAGGTAGTGTAATACTCATTTCTTGACCACAGCAACAGTGGTTGCACGAACGTGCCTCAATATCACGCTATAAGTGCATTGCCTGTCTTGTTGAAAATAGCGTTAGCAATTGCCTTGCGGTGCTGAGAAAAACTAGGAAATATCTTGAGTCAGTATATCCGAACAGCTGGTAGGGATTCGAGCCCGAGAATTCCGGAGTGAGAATTCGTATTGTTAACCACTAAACAGCGACGACCAACAGTGCGCTGGGATTATACCGTACTTAGCGTGCCGCTAAGTGACAGGGATCGGAAACGTTTGGAAATGCTACAGTTCTTGACGCCTGTAACAACTCCAGCTGCACGTGCATTCAAGCATCCCTGGCGTTATTAACCTACCCGCTATCTGCACGTTCTTTATGACGTTTCGATGACGACAGGGTAAGGTAAGCCGCGAGACTCACCTTGTCTAAACTTACAAACACTGCACACTAGATCAGTGACAGGAGAGAAACTGAACAGCGCAGATATTAGTACGGGGTGAGGCCAGGGAAACAGAACGATAAAGTAGTCAAGGAAGGCTTACTAAATTGAAGGAAACAACGAGATTAGGTGTTATAGATTTAAATGTAGCGGTATAATGCGTGTCACAGTCAGGATATATCTCTGGATGAAGGAGGCACATTAAAATGATAAACGAGATTAAATAATGAAGTTGAGGCTGGTTTACAACACGCTGTTAAAATACACTTCAATTGTAACAGGCATACGATTAATCTGTCTGAACCACGACAAATTACTTGAAGGCAGGCATCGTATTTAGGAAATACGGCTAGGGAAAGCGAGACTAATCAGGAGCCACCTGTACCTAGAATAAAGCTGTCACATGCTTCTTTGAATTGTGATAATCTCAATGATTTGGGTGTCCTGCATAGCGCTGCTGAAGACGTGTACTTTATTAAATCCAACTTTAGTTTATTGTGATTACTATGATTACTTCTAGTTACTAGTTACCAAGGTTAATAAGGTAATTTTCACTATTACTAGTTACTCTGGTTAATGAACTCTCAAGTGGCGATATTGTCCTTGCTGCCATAAAATTTTGTGTGTCCGCCATGTTTTTATTACCGATTGTTGCAAATTGGGGAGCATAGGCTGGGAGAGGCCTCCAATGGCATGCCACTCATATAGAATTTAATCAGTCCAGTAGTGCTCCACATGAAATGTGTGGACGGAAAGATGAAAGAATCGATATGATCACATCTACATGCATCAATTTTAGGCACAGTATGCCAAAAAAAAACATATAAAGCAGAAGGAAATGAAGGGTGCCAACATAAAAAGAACATTTTTCTAATAAAATAATATTGTATTTCAAAAGAAGGATGTTGTGTAAGAACAAGAAATAGGTAAAAAAAAGGTAAAGTGATCCCGTTACAGGCCCGGTGTGACCCAGAGGGTGGGTAGAGGTATAGCTCTACTCTTCCATGACCGTGGCACTAGAAGGTGGTCAGCAGCACGCACCGGCCGCACTTTACCTCCGGGAAAGACACAGTACTCATTTTACAGGAGGCTGGTTGTGTCCCAGGGCCGGTCTGGACGGGCGGAAAATTTATTCCGCACCGGGATTGGATCTCGGACCGTCCAACCTGTAGTGAGTCGCTATACCGACTGAGCTACCCGGCCCACAAAATAAATAGGTACTTGGAAAATATTATGGTCTAATATTTAATCAGATCAGAAGAGGTTCCCACAAATAAATAATACTTATGTGCAAACGTACTATTATTTCGCAAGGAAAACAAGTTCCAGAACAAACTGGTGTTCTGGAATAACCCAAGTAACAGAGGCTTTCCAAGAGAAGCTAACAGTGGCCCAGTTATTCACAAAATATTTTACCTTTTTTTTTAAACCCCAAGAATCACTTCTGTGCACACATTACCAGGCTACTGGATCCGCTCGACAGGCACATGAATCCAGGTTACATTCACACACCCTGCTGAGTTTTTGGTTACAGACTTATTTTCCGCTCAACGTTTCTGTCAACGTGAAAATTATAAAACATTAATTACATGCAGCAGTTTTACGTTTACACTAACAGTTCCCCACAGTGAGATAGTTGCTATACTTCCATACGTGTAATGTGATGAATGAACACAAACGCTACGTTTAAGTTTATGGCTGTATTTTATAATCTACCAGTAGAATGACTCCCATATTCTATTTTCAGTGATGTGTTATTTATTAATGGAAAGCAGAGAAGCACAGTATCTTCTGGCTGGCCGCACATTTATGTGGTATGAAAACAGAGCTTCGTCTTATACACAGGTCGATAGGGACGTAAAATATCTGAGTTTAAAACAGAACTGTTATAAAGACAATTAGCAATTAAACTGATAATATTAATATGTTACAAAACTGTACAGCTATTATTTCACAGCTGAGTCAGTATACTGGCTGATCTATTGACTGAAGTCCGACGAATCATTACGTGATCACGCCAGGGGGAACAGACTTTTCTCTTCCAAAGCTTCCGGTCAGCCTCCTATTCGATGAGTAACGCAGGTCGTTTATGCGGTTTAATGCGACAGAGGCGTGAAGCTGACCACTCATATCCATATAATACCGAAGGCAGGAATAATTGGAGGTATATCTCTAATCCTCCTATGGCTTCACGGCTTACTTACTTACTTACTTACTCTACGGAACAGAGTCATTCTTGAGAAGCTAACAGGTTTTCAGCTAGTCAAGAGATTCCCTGCATTTTATAGAACCCGAAAGTTCATGACCGCATTCACAAGTACCCGCCACTTGTCCCTTTCCTGAGCCAGCTCGATCCAGTCCAAAAGCCCACATCCCACTACTTGAAGATCCATCTTAATATTATCCTCCCGTCTACGCCTGGGCCTCCCAAGTGAAATGCTTCCCTCAAGTTTCCCCACCAAAACACTGTATATGCCTCTCCTCTCCCCCATATGCGCTACATGCCCCCTCATTTCGTTATTCTCGATTTTATCACCCAAACAATATTTGGTGAGGATTACAGATCATTCAGCTCCTCAATATGCAGCTTTCTCCACTCCCCTGTTACCCTTGCCCGTCCTAGGCCCAAATATTAGCCTCAACACCCTATTCTAAAACACCTCCAGCCTGCGTTTCTCCCTCAATGTCAGCAACCAAGTTTCACACCCATACAAAACAAAAGGCAGAATTATAGTTCGTGGCATGGTACTTAATTAAGAAACGTGAAAACTCATCTTCATTTTATACAGTTGAATATAAAACGTCCATTCTTTGATGGTGAACGAAAGAACGCCCGCATGAACAAGATACTGCACCCGGTGGAGGTGACACTGCAGCACCTGTCCAACATAAACATGTAATATGTCATGATATTAGAATGTAGGTGTATGTGTAAAATGTATTTCATTTCTCAATAACTATAAACTTTATTAAAAAAGAACGTGGCACACGTATCCACACTAAGTTACCGTATCTATTTCGGAGTACTCAGTAAACAAATTCAACTAATTAATAATCTGCACAATGATTATGAGATTTTTGTGTAGACCTGTACCATAACAACTGCAAACGGAAATCGGTGCCGATTAACGATTTACGATTAATGTGAAATAAAGCGGTTGTTATGACAAACTTCATGATTTAGTACGTAACCGGAATTTTTTTTTGGGGGGGGGGGATGGACTGGGATTAACTACGAAATAATCGCAGAGTACCCTATTATCAGATAGTGACTTTTTTGGGCATGCAATATTTAGCCCCTGAGGGAAAAAACTTCTTCCGCCTCTGCAACTCTCTTTCCATCTATTCCTTTCCTTTACCACTTTCGTAACTTTCTCTCCCTCTACATGTTACAACAAAAAGCTGGTATTAATGAGAACTGTCGTATTTTTAGAATAAATGGTATGTTGGTATCGCTTGGCGCAAGTTAAATTCGTGGAATAAACAATTGTCACCCTATACTATTACCTGATAAAAGTTCGCACGTGAAACTAATCTCGTAGAAACCAATCTCCAACTTTCTAAACGGGAGTTTTTCCATTTTAAAGCAAAGAAAAACATTAACAACATTTTATAATTTACAAAAAAAAAAATCTATTTTAAAAATAAGAGAGATAGAAATAATGGAACACGGCGCTTTTAAAAGAAGGCGCATTCAGAGTGTAGCGTAAGTCACGTACGTGTCATTCTTACTTTAAAAAAAAATTACTTACACCTCGCTCAAAACGCGTCACGCGAGAAAGGCAACATGAGCTGTATTAAGACAATGTGTCAGACAACCACAGTACTACTTCCCATACTTAGGAAAGTATCATAAAAAATAAAACACACAGCTGACGTTTACGTACAAAGCGAGAACTGGAACAATAGTATGACGTGAGTAATCAAACACGCCTGTCGTCACTACATCAGTGTTTCAGTAACGCTAAATTACTCAAATACAATTGTGCAAAAAGAATTTGGAAATATTCTATTGCAATGTTTTGACATTTAGCAATCTGTAAAATACAGTAAAAAATAAATTTATCTTCAAAATTTTATCAGACACAATCAGTGGTGGGTGTGATGCATATCAATACCATTTATCAAAATAAAAAATAATGATGATGTTAATTCACTCACTAACAAAGCGTGTTTTATTCAGTGAAGTCGCTCTGAAATTCACGCGGCCGCTGCATGTTAATTGTTAGGGTATGAAATTTAAATGGCCGATCCTTGTGGCCGCGCGGTCCAAGGCCGAGGTCGGCAGCCGCTCGCTTGCTGGAGTCGCGGGTTCGACTCCCACAGGAGGCATGGATTTCTGTCTCTTGTAAGTGTTGTGTTCTGTCAGTTAGAGGCCTTTCCGACTGGCCAATCCCTCGTCCAGAGGAGTTCCACCTAGTGTGACGTGTCACTGAGTGTGATCAAGTTGAACAATGTCTACACCTACAATCAGCAGGTAGAAAGAGGTCAAGACTAAGAAAGAAGAACAATATAAAGAAGAAAAAATAAGGAGAACCATGACTGAAGGCTGGCCTCAAATGGCATGGTATTGGCACGTGGCTTTGTGTTGCATGCTTCTAAACGCGCTCCAATATTACATAACGTTTCTTCTGAAGAACACGTCGGGTTCGCTGCGGTTTTTTTTTTACAAAAAGGATGTTAAATGTTCCCTCATCAGTACACAAGTTGTTAATTTCGAAAGAACCGAACCACCGTAAGACAAACTGATAAATTGTCTGCAGAATGTTTGTCTTATAAGATTTCTTCCCTGCACATGTTTCGGCAACAAACACACTCACGAACATGAACGCAGTTCCTTTCCACACAGCTTAAGATAGGTGGCTCTTCTGAAAGCTTGTCAATATGTATGAATAATCATTCAGTTGATGCCGTGACGAAACGCGCTGCGATCAAACTGCAGGAAATGAGTCTCACACAGCCGACACTTTGACCATTCGTGTGGAACCTTCATCTAGTAGAATTCCCTGCATGTCATCTGCATTATTCCTTTCCTTTGTCTCTCTAAGGTTCAAATATTTTCTTTACAACTTTATTCTGTTTCCGTAAGCAAAAACACTCTTCAGTGTAATTCTGAAATAGTTATAGTAAATTACTTGTATTTTGCAGCTGACTGCCTTTACATGGATCCAAAGCACCTAAGGAATCGATTTTATTTTTTGGGCGAGTCCTACAGAGTTCTCAGCTAGAAAGAACAGCCCACAAATGCAGTGAGAATTTGTGCAAATAACCAGCTATCTCACTTTGTCTGGGTACTTTCAACACCGTATCTCTTTTTATCCCGCTTCTCCCCATTTCACCGATTCCTCTATAGCTTCTTTCTTACCAAATTTCACGCCTCACTCTCAATCATCATCTTTTACCTTCCATCAACAATTCCAGTTTTCCACTCTTCAATTCTTTGCCTTATTGCACTTTCGAAAACATTTCTTCTTTTCCTCAAACCCTTCCGACACTACAGACATCGGAGTACCGTAAAGAACCGCAATACACTGACGAAATATCGTTACTTTAGCTTACAACTGACAATATTCTCGGAAAAAAAAGATAGAACTGGACAATGGTGTTATAGCAAATGACTTCGAGGAGTTATTACGTAATATTGCTAGGCGGGGGGCGAATGAAAGTGGGTTGAGGTTCATTAACTTATACGTAGAAGAAACATACATTAAATGAACTCTCTCACATCCACTAGCTAATGCACTCGTGCTTTGTCTGGTACTTCGTCAAAACAGACTCCTAGTAACATAAAATGTCTACTATATGTGTTACTTTAGTTGTATACTTACGTCATATGTGCATTCATAAATGCAAGTACAGAGGCCTATACACAGCCTGTAACATTTTTCATGTATCAGACATCCGTATTACAATTTATAGAAGCGATTTTCAGCTATGTAATCAGAAAGGCATTCCGTTTGCACGTTACACGTTTAATGTGAATGCAAAGTACTGGTAAAATGTTCCCCCCACAGACCCCGGTGTGGCCTAGAGGGTGGGTAGAGGTGTAACTCTACTCTTCCATGACTGCGGCACTAGAAGGGGGTGAGTGGTCAGCAGAACACCCCGGCTGCATTTTACCCCCGGAAAAAAGCCCGGTACCCAATTTACAGGAGGCTGGGTGGACCCCAGGGCCGATCTGGACGGGCGGAAAAATCTCATCCCCACCGGGATTCGATCCCGGACCGTCCAGCCCGTAGTCAGCAGCTATACCGACTGAGCTACCGGGCCCACTGAATGCAAAATACTATTATATTCTTTTATACGTCGCTGAAGACGAGGTCGACTATGCTAACACATCAGACGCCTTTGATACGACGTAGGAATATCGTATACAGTAATATTTGCTTCTGATATATCGTGCTAGTTATCTCCAGCACTACTGTGTTTCGAAGGTCATCTGGTATCATCAACGAATAAGGAGTCGGAGGGGTTAGCTTTATGGGTTGATTTTTTCCTCTAAATAATTTGAAAAGTGCCAAGAAAAAAATCGATTTTGTCCAAGCTGAAATAAGGAGATGAAAAGATGACACAAGACATCCTGTAGTCTTCCCTTCGAGACGTGAAAGATGAAGCTAAAGAACGAAACAAAAATGCAAGCTCTGTTTATTTGACGATTACATTTTGAAAAACTCCATCCACAAGCTCTTTGCCTATTGATCGTAACGAATTTCATATGGATAATTTCTGCCCATGCATGCTACAGGATGATCTCAGTTTTTCGTGAAACAGAATGTTCATTAACCATTATCCTGCTAACATGGAGAATATGGTGAGCTCCTAATAATGCCAACATATGGCAAAGGGGATTTAACTCAGCGTTTAAAGAGTTACGGTTCAACAGAGATTTTTTTTTTTTTACAGAATTATCTGTAGAGACCAGATCCTTCCCACAACTTACATATATATAGACGCATTATTTGACTTGAATAACAAAGGGTATGCGTTTCAATCATCACCGCGTCGGATATACTAAAGAGAGAAACAGGAGCCTGCAAGTGTTCTATCTGCAGCTAACACGCTGGTTTATGATACGGATGTAATGTATCGTATGAGAGGAACCTCGTTCTTATGACGTACTAGATAAACCACCGCTGCTTCGATGGGGGTTTTCATAAGAAAAAGTGGTGTGACATAATTAAAGTAATTTCTTATACGAGGCACCTGTCAATTGCATGTAAAAGTGTGTAGTCTGGTAGTTCAATTTCCTAAGACATTTTTAATAAATCCATTAAAGATACACACACCAGACAACTTATAACAGATTTGACGGAATTGCTATTGTGTTTCTTAAATAAAATTTTGTAACAAATAGAGAAAATGTCATCGCATTCCCTGCTGTTTAAATTTACAAATACTGAATAAATCACCGTAGGAAATAAATCTCGCATCTACGAAACAGCTGAGTAGTTTTACGCACTGATCTTGTAACTAAAGCGGCCGGAGAGGGCAGAATGATATGAATTGTATGTTTTACATATTTAGTGCAGCTTCGCACGTTATGCAGTATGCCCATTATTGATGATGTGATTATGTCAGCAAGAATGATGTTTGTGGGGACAGAAGTGAACATGAAATTTTGGTTGCAATTACTTCAATATTTTGACCTAAAGGAGGTGGAGCAAAAGGAGGCTGTACAAAACTGCACAATTACAGGCTTCACACTTTGTACGATTCGTCAAATATTAACCTACTAGGGTGACAAAATTACAGGCGCTTGTAGCATGTACAGGTGTGGAAGAGATGAAGTTTGCCAACAAAAATTTAGTTGAGAGCTGATGGGACCGTATCACTTGGGATATTTAGACGTACACAGTAAAATTACATGGATGATGGGTAGATAGGGAACTAGTGGCTTTTTAAGAATGACCATGGTCCATGAATATCGTTATTAGGAAAACTACAAGTATTTTTCCACACTACCTCTTTTAGGGAACGGTTTTTAAAAAGTCACTGAACACCGAATGTGTGTTTTCATTATCTCTACAAATTCCGTCTGAAACATTTCTAAGAATAACTGGGCATGACATGATCCAAAATGTATATTGATAACCGTATAAAGTATCCGTTATTCTTGTCAGATTTTAATGAAATTTGAGTTTTCTCGACAGATTTTCTAAAAATTCTCAAACATCAAATTTCAAGAACACCCGCCCAGTGAGAACCCAATTGTTCCATGCGAACAGAAGGACAGACATGCATGACGTAGGCGATTTCGCAATTTTGCGGAATCGCCTACAAATATTTCAGGCAAACGTTTTCTAGAAAATCAACACACACACATTTCATGTTAAATAAATTTTCTTTCCCGAATATCGTGCCGTTTATGATATAATGTGGGAAAATACTGTTGAGCCGGGCAAACCACAGATGACAATATGGCGCAAGCGCATTGCATGTAGGATACCTAAGGCTACAAAACACTCTCAGAATATGTGACACTTATCGCTTTTCCACTCCAACAAGGGTTGCTCGAACGCGCCTTAGTGTTAGGTTGTAAGTTAACTGCCTGTCTTGTTGTGAACTATCTTGCACACCACACCGGCTGTCAGTATTCGGACAAGTTCGAGTTACTTTGGTGTGAATGGAAAGGGTTCGAATAACACAATTATGGTCTCATTAAGTGATAGGACGGAAGGTAATAAAACTAAAAATCGGTGAATTGCACAAGTTCTAAAACTATCCTGAAATAAAGCTTTTCTAATTATAATCGTTCTATGACATTCTTGTCTGTAAGGTATTACCTCGGGAGGCAATAGAGTATCTTGCAATTATTCAGGATCAGGTCAACTAATGATGGTGTAAGATGTCAAGAATCAGCATCTGAAGTACTTGCGCACCAAGCTGTGCTTGACTTATTTCCACATGGTGAAACACTGTGCTCACTAGTACAATCCTTTTATTCAAGGGACAGTAAAATACAACTCGCTGTTCCAAATGGAAATAACATCACTGTCCTTCGGAAGTGTTCGGTGAAACACAATCTGCATACTCATCAACGTTGCTAATGCACGTGTCTATACAGGTTTCACCTGTAGCGAAATTATTTAGTGGCAAAATAAATCATTGTAGAGAAATATGTTTTATTTACAGAAAGCCCTATATTTAATTTTAATTAAATGGAATAAATATATCGTTAAACTTGTAAATGAATTATTTTATATGGAAATTAAATTTTAAATGTCACAAAAGAAGGGAACAATATAAAGTGGTAGAATTAATTCAGTTCTATGAATATTGCGAGAAAGACACCACGTCTATTAATTTGTCAGAGACTTTAGGGTAATTGACCGTCGGTTGTGTAACATTTTATGTGATATAAATACGTATGCACACCAGAAATGACATGTCAGATATTGATCAAACCGAAAATCTTATTAAAAGGCGCTGGTTACCGATACGTTGAATATGTCATACAACTCCAAATAGAGAAAACCTTCTCTGATTTCCTACGTAGACTCAATTCTTTCTTCAAAATATTAATCATACAGGGACAGTAAACACGAAGGAGTTTTAACAAACCAGGCAAAAATAATAACGGCTGTGTGAAATCTGATAATTCTGGGTAAAAAAATAACAACACTAAGATAGAACGATATCCTTGTTTAACATCTATTTATTATCATCCTTACTTGTGGCCTCGTTTTTTGGCTTTATCTTTAAACATTTTATTACGTGTTTCGCTACTATTTCTGGGAATCGAAAGGACACCGTGGCCTAATAAAACTGTAAAACACTACTTTACTGCACTCATGAGCACACCACTGGATCTTTGACTGAACTCAGTTCATTGACAGACCATATTCGATTTGCATAAAGGCGAGAAATGTCCTGACAACTCACAGTAAATATTATCTTTCCAAAGCAAGATACTGAAAACTGGAGCCATGCTTTTTGCCATTTTCAATTCAAAGGCAGCTCGACGTATGAATACAAACACACCGTCAGTCCACTCACAATATAATTAAAATCAGAGACCGTAGCGAAACCTTCCTTATGCACAGATTGGTCATGTTTTTTATTATGTACCTGTTGAGATTGGTTTGTTTAAACCTGGTATGTTGTTTTGAGAAGTATAACTTCGTTTGCAGCCAGATACGCTGAACATTTTCATTTCATATTTCACAATCCTCCGTCCATACAATTTACATAGACATTAGTGCCCTGTTTTTTATGCAAGTAAAATCAAAGTTGTGTGTTGCAGCTTCGTGAAAGAAAAAGTTTTGGAAGTTGGCTTTTCGCCGTGAAAGGCGGATGAATATAATTCCGTATCACTGCCATTACAGTAAGACAGCACGTGAATATAAAGTTTCTGTGATGAGCCAACAAGGCAAAAAAAAAAAGTAATTTCCTATAGGGATTTTTCCTTTAGATTTCATAATTACCCATACGATCGAAAAATTTCATACTTTCATTGAAATTAAAGTTGATTACAGTTCTCACAAAAGTTATTCATTTCATACTGTTAGCCTTACACAAATCCAGCCCATATTTCCATACCTTATTCCTGTAAGGTATATTTAATATTATCCTGCAACAAAATCCTAACGTACCTAGTTGTTAATGCGTTAAGGATTCATTCGTATACTGTCGCATGTTGTTATGTTGCGTAAATGAATGGCAAACATTATGTTTAAATAGTAACACCACAAATTCGTATATACAGGGTTATCCAAAATGATTGTCGGGTTTTGAACAGCTTGTCATACACAATTGACACTTGAGATAGGGAAATATTTTTTTTATTTAATAGAACAACACTCCAAGTTTTTGTTACATACCCTGCAGGTTCTCTATATGTGCACCCTTTCTGATTCTACAAACATCAACACGATAATCGAGTTCGTTCCAACTGTTTGTAGCATGTAACAACCTTCAGTTCCGGGATACTTGCGGGAAGAGGAGGAACATAAACCTGATCCTTGACGTAACCCAATAGAAAGAAATCACATGGAGTTGCATCTGGAGAACGAGGTGTATTGTGTATAACAAGTTGTTAACACCCCGACAATCAGTTTGGATAACCCTGTATTTCAGTACACAAATTACCTGTTGCGGCGCTACGCTATCTACCTTATCTTTTTTTTTTCAAATAACCACAAGCTATATATTTATATATTTTTTATTTATTTAGTTCCAGAGAAAAAGTTAAATATTTATGTAAGAAAATTTAAATTATGTTTTAATATTTTACTGCATATGATCAATGCGAGAAATTATGGACGCAAAACTCAAAACATAAACTGTCTTCTAAGTATATGCTGCGAATACAGAGAAGAATTTATCTTACATTCTTGCGTTATTTGGTCTCAATGTTCCAACGGAACCGACCTACTGCGTCGGAATCGATGGTAAGGAGATTAGGAATAAGCAAAGTTTCGGAAAGTTTTCAGGGTTATTTACGATACTAGTATTACGGAGACGGCTGTTAAACAGGCTTTTATTTTCACCCACTACACATTCAGAAGGCTGTCGCTGCATCAGTCCACTGAGATTCATAAACAAGAAACAAGCTGAACGCGAAATACAGAGATTCGTGGACATGAGACACGCTCTGAATTACCTGAGGTTTTATTCTGTACAAGTCAGGGAGAAATACCAGTCACAACAGTTAAGTCCTGTAGGTCAAGAATCTAAACGGAAACAATAACCATTATACCATAGAGGCAAGGAGGAAAGAACAACCTACAGAAAATAAAAAAAAGGAAGGCTAACTGGATTGGTCGTACCTTGCGTAGGAACTGCCTTCTAAAACACGGTACTGAAGGGGAGATGGAAGGAAGGATAGAAGCGACGATCGGACGAGGAAGAACAAGATGCAAGCAACTAGAGGAAGAAGAAGACGCAAGCAGCTAATCGATGACCTTAAGGAAAGGATAGAAGATTGAAAACTGAAAGAGAAAGTATTAGATCGCAATCTGGTGAAATCGCTTTGGAAGAAGTCATGGACTGTGTTAATACAAGCTGCGGAATGAATGAATGGAAGAGAGAAAGGATCAAGGAATTAATGACACCAGGCCGTCTGTTCGTAGGAGCGTGCGTGTTTCTGTTTGTGTGCATGTATGTTTGTATGCATTATGAATGAATGAACGGATGCGGGAATGACTGTTGGTCCATGTATTGTGCAGTTAAGTACGTACGTGTGAAGGTAGCTCCCAGCAATATTTAAACTTAACAGCAGATGTGATCAGAAATACGTTGCTGATGTCTTGTGGCTATGATCACCAATAGAGTGCCTGGAAGTCATTAACACAATGGAATTCAGCATATGTGTGCGTGTTTTGTGTGTGTTATGTATATAATGTACGTA
>Ga0131853_10016637_pt1 | contig 13406 bp, 2 predicted proteins | sample TergutLab28metaG_FD_92764 | JGI IMG/M metagenome (GOLD analysis project Ga0131853, IMG submission 92764) | Labiotermes labralis P1 segment gut microbial communities from Petit-Saut dam, French Guiana - Lab288 P1 (version 2) (version 2) | ecosystem: Host-associated > Arthropoda: Insects >...
ATTATTATTATTATTATTATTATTAAGTTGCTGTCTACACCAGCAGGGGAGAGATCAGGAAACAAAGGAACACACATATCAGTAACTCACAGCCTGACGTGCCAAGTCAGAAGGGCAAATGGAGGGTTCTGGCGCTGATTAGCCGTACAATGTCAGCACATAACATTCCATTGTAGTGAACTGTTGGTTTTGCACGAGAGTATTATTTCACCTAATCCTACATCATATGCAAACGTTGGCTGCAAATTGCGAGAATTTTATACGATTGGCAATATTCACCCCGCATGTTTACTGAGTCTCCATAAAGAAAGCCAGGATTCTGCTTAAACGTCTGGAGCGCCCGTGAAACAGTAATGTTTGCGATGACAATTAGCGAGACTTTCAACGAACAACTATCGAAACATTCTCTCCTCAGCAGTTAACTATTGAATAATCTGTATATTAGCAGCAATACAAGAACCTGATACTCTCTCAATAAAGAACTTACTCCATATATTTTATATATTATTATTTATTTATTTACAACTGTGAACTTAATTTTTATTGAATGTTATCGCAAACTGAGTAGGCATTGACGAATTATTTAAGTGCAACTTTGTGTTTATATGTACATATACTCGTATGTAGATATATATGAGTGTGTGTGTGTGTGTGTGTCATATATGTGGAAAATATCGTTCTTAAATAGTGTCAAATTTTGTTCAGTTATAAAATGGGAAGTTGATAACTGTAAAAATTTGAATAAAACCAAGAGATATTCCGTCAACACAATATATATATATATATATATATATATTGTAAAGAATATCGACAGCTACGTATTTTGGCTTTACTAACAGATATCACCGAGCTATACAGAAAAAATGAAAAGTATTGGCCAAAAACTGCAGAATGAGGTAAGAGATTACAAAATTTACAAGGAATTCAAACACAAAAAAGGAATAAAATAGCGATGTAACATAAAATGTATTTTTTGACGTTTTGCTGACCGTGCATCTCAGTATATTTATCTCAGTATTTAACCAACTTGATGCACAAAATTTGTTTCACATGAAATAAAACTTATTGTGAAACAAATTTTGTGCATCAAGTTGGTTAAATACTGAGATAAATAAAATATATGTGAATACACACACACAAAAATATATATATATATATATACATTTAAAACCTATTTACAAATAAAGGCAGTTTAGAGTAGCTGTGTGTGATACAAGTTAAAGACATGTCTAAGTAAAAATAATTAATTCTTGGGCGCTCCTATTGGTGGTAGGATTTGAAAGAATGATGTCTGAGTATTGTCCTATTTGGGAACCTGCGGTTAACTCACTATAGTATTAGTGTGGCCCAGAGGATGGGTAGAGGTATAGCTCTACTGTTCCATGACTGCGGCACTAGAAGGGGGTGAGTGGTCAGTAGCACGCCCCGGCCGCACTTTACCCCCGGAAAAGACCCGGTACCCATTTTACAGCAGGTTGGGTGGGCCCCAGGGCCGGTCTAAACGGGCGGAAAATCTCGTCCCTACCGGGACTTTCCAACCCGCAGTCAGTCGCTATACCGACTGAGCTACCCATAGTATTAGTAGCAATGAGGTTATATAAGAGAAAGTTTTGTACTGATTATGTGTAATTACATTAAAATTAATTTAGGTTTTATAATTTAATTGTTCGTCTTTTTATCAGCAAAGATTTTTGGGGAAATTTTATTTCTTTAGACGCAGGAAAAGAAAGACTGAAGAATCGATTTGAATAAAATCAAAAGATAACACAAAATAGAATATAATAAGAATCATAAATTACCTAGGTGCAAAAAGAAGGTAGTTCTTTCTGAAGAACGCTACATAATATTTTTCGATTCCGAAGGCAAAATGAGGATAATTTTTTTTTGGGAGGGGGGGGGATACAGTTTAGTGCATCGTGTATTCCGTAAGTCGAAGAGGCTAGTCGTGTACATTGTGAAGAAGAAGGGTGTGTATACAACTTACGTCAAAGGCTTTCACTTTCGATCAAGGCTTCAAAGAACTTGTTCTGGTCGGTTTATATTGGAGTTAAACCTGGCGGCGCCACAACAAATATCGACGTTATAACCGATATTTTGGCTTGTTTATAAAAGTGGTGGGATTGTTGTGTTTGTTAATAACGCTGTTGGGTAAATAATAGCAAAATGAACTGCAGCGGAAGAATTCCTTAGATTGGAATCAGGCCTCTTACCTGGAATCTGTATCGAGACTTCATACCCCTTCTTTATGTGTTTCACTTCTAATCCTGTACTGCAGATTCACACACGGCCAGCCATCAGCACAGGTTCTGCACAGACAGCCGCCATATATTTTCTCGGTCGGTTGCCTCTTTCTAACTTTCTGCTTTTCTGAATTCGACACCCAGGAATACGAGCTATTTCGGAGTCACACTCCAGTGATTGCAAAATTCCGACTCGGCAATATTAACTGGTCCTAAATTTTAAGAGGGTGTATAACCAAGTCTTTCCCTTAAGAAACTACTTGAATTTATCATTCTTGAGTAAAGCTGTCCATTGTGATTTATATTCCTAAATTCGCTTCCCGTCAGCACGTATTAAAGCAGTTATTTCAAAACAAAGAGACTAATATTTTAGTCAAAAGTGGAAAATAATGCATCTCTGGTCAGGTAATTAAGAGAAGTAAATTAAACAGACGTCTCTGACTAAAACTCTAAAGAGCAACACTTCCAAATCGCGTCAAAACTCTCTCAACGCCCTCAACTTGGAAGGCTTTCAGCACAGACTCATCTTTACACTATTCCATACAAGTCCTTAGACTTCGACATCTTTGGGAGTATTTTCCCTAAAGACTGGGTAATACAAATGAACTACAAATTATTATTATTATTATTATTATTATTATTATTAACTGCAATTGGGTTGTCACCCGGTGGCGGTGGTTATTTTACATGTATACAAAACATGAAATCGGTTACTACTGGATTTAAGTCGTGAGGGTTACATGAGAAGCATGTAGTGGCAACTTGGAATCTTGGGAACCGTCTCAGCGTTTGCTTTTAGACACAAGGAAACCAAGAAAAACCTGTGTAGAGGTAGCCGGTCGCAGGACCTTCCGAATACTGACTTCTAGCCAGTAGTCCGACATCTAAAGTAAAAAAAAAAACAGCAATACACACACAGTACAACAAATACACATAAGATGATAACAATGCACACAACTACAACAATACTCACGGCCAAACCAACAACAATTACACACAAGACACTTAATAGCGACAATACATGCGAGACAAATTAGAATAAAACGTGTACAAAAGGTAAAAACACCCAAGTAAGACAGTACTGTGTACAGTTTCTTGTAATTGTTTCTTTTAATCAGAGGAGAATAAAAAAGGTCAGCTATATTTGAACAAACACATATCTCGGCGCTAATTGGCAAATACGCTTTCAAATATAAACTTTAAGGCCAGCATATTAATACTGGTTTTTAGTGTTATATATAAAATTATGCAAATACTTTATGACGTTGGTTGCAGTATTTTATATACAACAAATCTACAGCTACTTAGCATAATCGCATAACCGGACCCCTGAAGGCAGCCTCGTGATCCTAACAGAATGGTAGCCACTGTTTAGCCTCAGCAAGCAACAGCGCATCCCTCCCTGTATGTTGATTCGACTTAATAGTTCCCAACAGAATTGCATAAAGAATAAGCAATATCAATATACGGGGATTCTGTCGGGTTAAATGTCAAGTTAAACGTCGTAGCCTGTAAGGTTTTGGCTAATTATGGAACAAAATAGTACCTTGGTGTGTAGCATTGCTTTGTGTTTTATTATATTATTAAAAAAGGCAATTTTTATTCATTCGACAAGAAATTTATTAGTAAAAAATTTTCTATTTGTTTAAATAAATAGCTATGTGTTGCAGTTTTTTTTAAATAAAATTATCATTAAGGTCAGTTTCTGTAAAAATTAAAGTAGAAACGTAACATTATGTCAAATATCATTTCAATGTGGTGAGATTTCACACCTTAGAACAATTTATCGTACATGGTGCAGCTTGTATTTTGTTAGGCCGATTTACCTATTGGAAGAATATTTTATAACATATCAGTTTCTTTATCGACTCGTTCTATACATCGGGAAGTAGCTTCCCTACTGCAAACGCGTGACAGTGCCACCTGTTTCATTATACAAACATCTTTCTTTACAATTCTTTACTCTTAGAAATCCACAAATATGTCTTCGAGAAATCTGTAGTTATGTTTAAAACACAATTACGAAGGCTTTTAGGTTTTATTTCAATATAAATTACATTTGGGTATTTATTTACATTCAGTCCTTTAATTACCTCCTTCATACGCATAACGTTTAAATGATAGGCCTTAGTTTTGAAACGTGTGACAGGCAGTTCCGGTCCATGTTCCTAGAAAGTTTCTTTTTTTAATAAGATTGTTTTAGTGACTAGACAGACTAACTAACTCTGTGACACAGAATCCTTGTTGAGTAGCTAAGGTTCGTCCAGCTTTTGAAGAAATATATCGGCTTTTGTGGAAACTGAAGTTTCACTTTAGTAGTCAAAAACTCCCGCCATTCGTTCCCATCCCACATACGGGGGAACAAATTCAGCCCTTCAGATTCTTCACTTCCTCTTTTCTTGACTATATTTATTTAAGCCTGATCGTCTGTCCATGCATGTTACTTTCCCCATCCTTCATTTGGCCATAAGGGTTGAAAGCGAGAGTACGCCTACTGGTAATATCATATTATATAGTGTACGTCAGCACAATCACTTTATTATATAAGGTAATACAAGGTTACATGTTTCGACTATAACCTAGTCATATTCAGGCCTATATTAACATTTGTGTTACCAGATGCTATGCACACTTTGGGATTCCATCGTGTTTACATTCGTGGAATATATGTAATTAAAACTTTCGTCTAAAAGGTGTGATGTGCAAATACAGGATTGGGGTAGGTAAAATTGTCTCTTAAAATGTATTTTACAGATTCGTCTAAAAATATATAATTTTAAAAAATTTTTTAGACAAATCTGTAAAATAAATTTTAAGAGAAAATTTTACCTACCCCAATCCTGCATTTGCACATCACACCTTTTAGACAATCGTTTTAATAGATATATTCCACGAATGTAAACACTATGGGATCCCAGAATGTGCACAGCATCTGGTAACACAAATGTTAATATAGGCCTGATAATGACTAGGTTATAGTCGAAACATGTAGTCTTGTATTACCGTATATAATAAAGTGATTGTGCTGACGTACACTGTATAATATTTTATTACGTTGAGAGCACATCGTGAAGCTTCCTTTCAAAAAAAATGCCTACTGGTGCTAATAAATCCGAGAGGAAAAATGGCTGAAGAATTAAAACAGGTCGTGGCAAAGAAATCTCAACTGTCGAAATCTTACAAGGCTCCTGAGTTGACATCGCTGAATGAGTACCCTACCACGTCATAGAAATATATGGTATCGTAGCGTAATTTGTATAATCATCACATTAGCTTTTAGGTTGTATTCTTTCTGATTGATAATTTTAAAAAACTGTCGAAATCACACTAAAGGAAAGTTCGTACAAAAATTCAAATAATGATCATCTGGGTCTTTGCACCCCGCAGTTTACATGTTTTCCGATATTTCCGAGAAACGTGCTGCCTCCATTTCGGGGTGAATAAATTTGCTTTATAAAAACTATGTAACAGACAAACCAATGCAGATCAACAAAATATGTTTTATCGTGTATTTCTATTCACCGACATGTTTCGGTCGCAGGGTATCATACAAGAAAAACGATGTATGTAAGTAATATATATCAAACCAACTGCACAAAATTTATAATTAAGAACCACCCGTTGTAATAGATATGGCGCTTCTTAACTATAACTTCGGGCTGTCTTAATTATATATTTTGTGCAGGTGCTTTGTATATGTACGTGTATATATATATATATATATATATATATGTATATACATACATACATACAGGATGTTTCAGGAGAAATAGTAAATATTTTAGGAGGTGGTAGTATGGACTATTCCGAGTAAATAAGTTCATATATAGTTTCCAATTTTCAGTTCGTGTGGAGATACAGCTGTTTGAATGTTACGCATAAAAAGCCCTACAAAAGGTATGAAAGAAAGACAAATGACGTATTGATTGCATTTATTGGTTTTGTAAATGATCTTAATAAATTGCAGCAATTCAAAGTAAGTGTTCAAAAACCCCACCATCGACTTCAATGCACTTCTCAACCCTCTTGACAATAGTATGTGTAGCTCTCCTGAGGTAATCTTAGCATTCTTGCTTTATGAGGGCAGCACTATTCATAATGCGAGCGACCAATTCTTCTCTTGTGTTTACTTTTTCTTTGTAGACTTCGCTTTTCATCCGTCCCCACTGACAAAAATCTAATCTGTACAAACCAAATTCGGACAGCTGTATTGAAAATTGGACATATGTTTATATGAACTTATTTACTCGGAATAGTCCATAGTACCGCCTCCTAAAATATTTACTATTCCTCCTGAAACACCCTGTATATACTGTTTATATTCTTGTATGATAACCTGCTGATGGTCGCAGAAGCGACCGAAGCATGGCGGTGATTAGTAATATATGATGAAACATATTTTACTGACGTGCATTTGTTGGTTTGTTACGTAAGTGTAAATATTCTTTAATGCACGGCTATGGACACACACAAAATTTGACCTATCTAAATGCTCAGGTGCTTCAGAGTACGCAGTTTTCTCCTTCGGGACACGTCAGACGAACTGAACCGCATGCAGTCATCGACAATTTGGAGGCAGCGCGCTCCTCAGATATGTCAGAACAAAATATAATGCACGGCGTAAGAACACAGAAGGCCATAACATGCGCAACATCAGTTGTAAAATGCAGAATACTTATATTTCTCTTAATTCACGTTCTTCCTATTAACAGAGAATGGAGGGCTCGTGTACGAGCTACAACCACTGGACGTCTTCGGTCTCCTCTCCAAGTTCCTGTATATCCAGTGCGGGGGCAACGTTTTTCGCCAGCCTCATTACAACGCTCCTCTCGTCAGAAAGCGAACTAGGGAACCCGCACCAGTACCCTGCGGATGCCAGTTCTAACCTGCTGAATGAATACGACTTCATCGTGGTCGGAGGTGGCACTGCTGGGTCCGTTGTGGCAAGCAGACTCAGCGAGGTGCCTGAATGGAACGTCCTTCTTATAGAAGCAGGTGATAATCCATCTCTGATGTCAGAAATTCCTGCAATGGCTGTTGGGCTTCAAAAATCTGATATGGACTGGAAATTCATGACGGAACCACAAAAAGGAAGTTGTCAAGGATTACGAGATCAACGGTGCAATTGGCCCAGAGGAAGAGCTCTAGGAGGGACTAGTACAATTAACGGTATGCTCTACATTCGGGGAACGAAACACGATTTTGACGAATGGGCCGCAGCTGGTAACGACGGATGGAGTTACGATGAAGTTCTGGAATATTTCAAGAAATCGGAAGACTTCAGGCCGAGAGCAAATGAAAAAGATTTGCAATTTTTCTACCACGGGTCAGGAGGTCCTTTAACTGTCCAAAGAATGGAAAGCCTGGACCTCGCATGGACACTTCTAGGCGCAGCGAAAGAGGCAGGATATAGAGAACTTGATGATATCAATGGTCCCAGTCAGTTAGGATTTGCACATATGGACGCCACAATTATAAACGGTACAAGGTGTAATACTGCCAAAGCTTTCCTCGGACCCGTTAAAAATCGGAAAAACCTTCATGTCATTAAAAATTCTACAGTAACCAGAATCATAATAGATCCTATTGGCAAAGAAGCCAAAACCGTTGAATTCAGATCACGTGATGACAAACTTCAGCAGGTTCGAATTAAGAAAGAAGTAATCTTATCAGCAGGCACTGTTAGTTCTCCACAACTGCTCATGTTATCCGGCATTGGTCCAGAAGCACATCTGAAAGAATTCGGTATCAAAGTTATTAAGGATTTGAAAGTTGGTGAGAATCTTCAAGATCATTTCCTGTTTTTGGGATCGTTATGCAGCATAAGGAGTTCTGAAAAGTTGCAGTCAAATCCATTATCTTCCCTTGATTGGTCATATGAGTATCTAACTCGAAGAACAGGAGCGCTTACTACTTTTTATGGAACCTCTGTCTCTGGTTTCATTAAGACGAAGTTCGCTCTCGACGATAGACCAGATATCCAGATTTTCTTCTTCGGTATTTTAGCAAACGACACAAACGGGTCTGCCGTATTTGGTAAAGCGTTTGGTCTAACGGACGAAACAATTCTTTCATTACAAGAAATGTCAAAGGAACATGACGTTGTTTTCATGGTTCCAGTGCTTACTCGACCAAGTAGCAGAGGTAAGATATTACTCCGTTCGGCAAATCCTTCAGATTATCCTAAAATATATGCGGGTTACTTGACAAGCACAAAGGACGTGGACACAATGTTAGAAGGTATCTATGCAACAGTTGGAATAATGGAGACTGACGTAATGAGACGTCGTGACACAAGGAGGAGAAAACTGTTTGTGAACGTTTGTGAAGGATTAGATTTCGATACCAGGTCATATTGGGAATGCATGATGAGGAACATTGGTGCATCAAGTTTCCATGCTGTTGGCACATGCAAAATGGGACCCAGTTCAGATCCAGAAGCTGTTGTTGATCCAAAACTGAAAGTTCACGGTGTAAAGGGGATTAGGGTGGCGGATGCATCCATAATGCCTCAAATTATAGTTACACCGACTTATGCAACAACAATTATGATTGGAGAAAAAGCAGCGGATATTATAAAAATGGATTGGCATAATAATGACGGTTTGCATTAGAATGTGGAATATGTTTTCCAAGAGAAAAGTAGTTGCATCCTTATGAAATGTATGCAAATTCTGGCGCATTTTCTCTTAATTACCCTGAGATTTATTTGGAAGTGTCATTAATATTTTGTATAACATAGATCAAGTAAGTCCTTCCAGAGTGAAATCTGTGATCTATTTTATTAACAAACCAGCCTTTGTTCACCAAATACATGGTCAACAAGTAGGTATATATGCTCACATGTAACATAGAAATTATGATGCGTCGAAATTTAAGGCATATGAGATATTTCGAAAAATTTGTGCAAGGGAATACGATGTAAAGTTTCATCAAACAGTGTCGTGCTATGAAACGCTAGAGTAGCATCTTGTGGTTTAATTACCTTTTAAATCTTAGATTTTCGGAAATAATTATTTATGCCACAAAATCTCTGTTTACGTTTTCCTCTGCTGTGTTTGCTTGGGATATACTGCTTTGGGACAGAAATTTGTACACGTTTCTCAAATACAGAATACTGCATTCTAACTCCACCTCAATCAGACTAAATGATTCGCTGCACCTACAAATTGGTTACAGCTCTTTTAGAAATGAGGAACATTGAGTCCTGCTAATACCAAAATTCATTTTCGTTGTTACACCGTACATATTGTCGAGTTACTCAATTATTATACTAAATACTGCACTATTGCATTTAGGGCAACCAACACCGTCCAACAACAACTAGCTAAAGAACAGATTAATAATAAAAATCCCAGTGGAATATACAAACTGAAATGTAACACATGTAATCAGGTGTATATTGGACAATCAGGAAGATCTATAAACGTAAGACATAAGGAATATGTGAGCTATATATGAACCTACAACCCACAGTCTGCCTACGCATTACATATCCTGCAAAATAGGCATGAATACGGACCAATAGTAGACACATTACAACTACTAAAAACATGGTCAAAAGGTACACATATGAAATGTTGGGAAGCCTTATATATATGCAAGCATTCCACCAACATGGGATACTAATCGCGGAACAACAGGTCAGTGACTCCAACCCTCTCTATGAACTTATAAACGCAACGAAAATTCTTCCACGTTTCTCGCTGCCAGTATCACGCCACGAAGCACAGAATGCACATCCGTAGCAGGGCACTCTTCGCAACGTAACATTACACAACATGGTAAGAATAAATTCACATCGATCCAACAAGCCTAATTATTTGTGTACAAAATTATTCTAATATTTGTTTTGACGATACTCACTTGGTATAATTTGTATTACAGGCATGCTGCCACAATAATCAAATAGTACAGCGAAATTAATGTGACTTTTTATAGTGTTACTTTAACAAGGACGATATGGCTCCCTGATGATCGTCCTAGGACCGAAACATGTCGTAGCGTTTTTAATGTTTTAATGTGTAAATTTTATAAAGTTTGTATATGTGCAGTAGTTGGTATAACAATTGAGTAACCAAAATTCATGTACAGTAAATAATTCGGATATTCACTTTCGATTAGTTAATATGTGTTTTCTCACAAAGACTAGTACAATGATTGAGGGGGCGTGCAAGGAAACCAATTTGTAGACCATCACTTTAATGTTCGAAAAACATTTATCTAAGGAAATAGACATTGCATTTAATATGTGCCAAACATGAAATTTTAAATCACAAATATGGCGACGTACAGTCAAAACAAACTATATTTATTATAACTACAGGTGGTACACTAGCTATCAACAACAACATGTTTCGGCCTCTATATTGGTCATCTTCAGGTTGTACTCCTTCATGTTATAAAGTAACTGTACAATATAAAATGTGTCTGTTGCTGATGACGAGATCTCGTCCACAAAATTTTACAGCATGAACTAACATTAATTCTAGTGGTACAGATACAAAGATATTTGTGATTTGATAAACACAAGCGGGATGTCTCACCTCAAAGCTATGAAATTTTAAGAATAATCAATTGACTTGGATTTTATAGTATTTGTGTAATACTTCAACAAGAAAATCTCATGATGAAGGTATTATACACCGTTAAATGCAACTAGCATATATTATATGCTTCATTACAGCAATATGCTCCGACAAAATTTGGCCTTCTTTAGGTTAATAATATAAAAATTCTTAAAAATTACTGTATACTGTTTTATGAAAAAGAGCACAAGCTTCCATGTCATGCTTGTTTCGATATTAATTAAGAAGACTAAAAGTAATTACGATAAGATTAAAAGATGATCTGTATAATATGCTTTTATATTTCCCTGTGGTACGAAAATATGCAACATAAATTCCATGGAAACCTATGTTTGCGTAGCTTCGTTGGTATTTTTTCTATTTCCATTCCGTTCATTACAACTGAATTGTAATAACCTGTTGGCCTTGTTTGCTCTTATAGCTGTTGGCGTTCGTTGTTATTTCCTGTAAATATTTATCACATCGCAGCGGTTTGCCTGTCTGTTCTAAATACCAACATTACTACAGTCTCGTCAGGTTCGTATACTACTTACTTGTTTTAGAAATGTTGTTAATTATTCTGACTACTCGTATTGTTAAAGGAGTGCTGGATTCTACGCACAAATGTACTGTCGTTGGTCCCTGTCTGGGAGATACTGACCGTCGAAAAGTGACGTGCTATCCATACGTCTTTGGTTGCCATGATGCCATCGATCTATTGTCATATTTTGCATGTATGCTGTAGATTTTCTGTTCGATATATATATGTATATATATATCGAAAAGAATATATATATATGTGTGTGTGTGTGTGTGTGTGTGTGTATGTGTGTATAAAGTATTTTCCGAAAATTTCTAAATTTAATTATGTCCTGTTCAGAAACAGGAATGACTTCTATCAAACTAAATACCATCCATGCCCAAGAATATTAAGAACAAGTATCTAATATATACGACATACTATTTTTATATACACTACTATTCTTGTAAACTGCTTTGTATTTCACTAATTTAGTAGTAATAAAGCACTTTTGACACTACCCAACATCAAAGTCGGTGTTTACCGGTTTTCATGTTGCTGTGTTCCTTTCGCACGGCCTTGCCTCTGCTTAAGTTATCCAGACAGCTACGTGTTGTTACATAAATAGTGAACTGCAAAAGGGCCACGCTGCATGTACGGAAGAAAGCTCGTAATGGACACACATGTTAAACTTCACTTTCTATAGTTTCTAAATATTCTTTTGGTTTTCCAAAAATTCCTTTAATATGAACAAACGCCATTTTAATCTAGAATTTAATTGTGCTTAAAATATTCTTATACTTCTAAAGTAACAATTCATTCTGTCTTCAAATATAGCAATGTGCCCAGTTACATTCCTTGCATGTCAACGTAGTACTTATGTTGAAAATATCTCTGCATATTGTAAGGTTACTCGCGTATATTTTGTTTTTATTTATTTCTTATTGAACGGAACCTTTAGATTATATGTCGTTACACTATGGAATAATTAGTAATGTGTCCTTTGGACGAAACATTAGGGAAAACGATAGTGGGCTATTTGGAGATAATATTACAGGGTTTGTCTAGAGGGGTGAAAGAAACCACAAACACACTAATCAGCGTAGCATAACCCTGAACAGATATTTGAACCTGGGACTTCCAAATATAAATCACTGCAACCTCCGGTACATTCTGAATATCGTAGAGATAGAGACTGACGTAACTGAGGAGTCACGACGTTTCGTTCATTTTCCAAAGCACTGTCAGTAAAGCATTTGTATATACGCCACGTCCGGCCTCTCTAAAATTCTTGAACAAGAAAGTATTCTTTAATTACAACTGCTTTCAGAATCACTTAGAGTCATATAGAATACTGGCCTCTTCACCGCCCGATATTAATTCCCCATCCTTTTCGAAGCTACAGGCTATAATTCCTGCATGTGAAATATGCTATTATATAGCCTAAACATCAACGAAGCAGCTCGTACTTGGGGGTCAACTTGTGGAGCTTCCTGGGATCTCCTTTTTTTTTTTTGTTTCCTGTGCCGCTGCGGCCCAACGCGGGCCATGGCCTCATTCTTGAGGTTTCTAGATCACACACAATGACGCATCACAGTCGGTAGGACTCCTCTGGACGAGTGATCAGCGCGTCGCAGAGACCTCTACCTGACAACACACAACACTCACAACAGACAAATATCCATGTCCACGGTGGGATTCAAACCCACGATCTGAACAGGCGAGCAGCCGCAGACCGCTACTGGGACCGACTCCTGGGATCTCCTACCTTAGAGTATTCCTGCCCAGCAGTAGTAACGTTTTTTATCTTGAACCTATCGAGTAAGTTACGATTCAAGGCAAGAGTACAGAAGATCGCACTTATCCTAGGATAAACTGTCTTTAATCAAATGCCTATATATTTAATTCTAACGACTAGGACTTAGCTGTAACTGCAGAAATATTAAACGTAATCAATATCTATGGATCAACATAATTCTTATTTATCTTCTTTTAATTATTTAGTCTTTTGGCCAGTTCCCGTTCAGGATTATTTTCTGAAGCTGTGAAAATGTCAGACATTTGACTGACACATTGAAA
>Ga0131853_10016639_pt1 | contig 13406 bp, 7 predicted proteins | sample TergutLab28metaG_FD_92764 | JGI IMG/M metagenome (GOLD analysis project Ga0131853, IMG submission 92764) | Labiotermes labralis P1 segment gut microbial communities from Petit-Saut dam, French Guiana - Lab288 P1 (version 2) (version 2) | ecosystem: Host-associated > Arthropoda: Insects >...
ACTTTTTTTCTTCTCGTCAGACGGGGAAAAAGATTTTCCCCCCCCCCACAAAAGCCACCCCACCCCCGGGGCCCCCCCCCTTTTTTTTTAAGAGGGGGGGGGGGGGGGGGGGGGCATTTTCCTGCATGGAAGTGACAGGGGTGTGAAGCTAACCACTTGCCTCCTTGTAGTGCTGTGGTTAAGAATGAGTGCTGCTATACAACATATACACCCCTGTAGTATGGGGATAACTTTAATTTTATAGGCTGTAAATGAGATATCTAATAATGTCTGTAAATCAAACTTGATCTTCAAATGACATTGTATTCTGTAACATCATGGCGTTGGCACATGCTTATCCTACTTTTAACCTGACAGAAGGTACTGAAGGATAAAAAAATGGAGGAATATGTTCAGTTCTTAAATCGATCTGAATAGTCTTGAGATATGTTATCGTTATAAAACAAATATCAAATGCAAGCATTCTACACACTTACAAAGAATCAAGTGTTTCAAACTTTCCTGCAATATCTTATCACAGAAGTTAAAGATCCAATGTACACAGTAACAGGTAATGTAAGCATGACAGTGACGAAAGTCCAACTACAAAATGATTCAGTGCTTGAAGTCTAAAATTAAGAACTGTTATCATACGCTTAAGAGAAACTAAAACTTAATAATGTCCTAACGTAATCCATCGTGCTTTCTGGGTAAGCTGTCAAAACACTCCCTGCTCTTACAGAATTCAAGGGCAACCTTCACAAAAGCCGAACAATGGATATTACCCTGAGTCCGCTGAATCCAGTACACACTTTCTGACCAAAGTTCTATTATATCAATTTTAATATTATCCTCCTGAATATGCCTAAGTCTACTTTCCCCTCAAATTTTTCAACCTAAATGTGTTTACACAGCACATGATTTGCATATTTATCAATTCTCCCAAGAGTGCTGTTTTCTTTTCTTGGGGTAGGATGCAAAGAAGCAGGATGACACCTGTTCTGCACAGGACTTGAAACCACCCCACTGCTCTTCTAGTTTGTAGCTTATTTATTCCAGGTAAAGAGACCAATTGGGAGGCCCAGGCATAGATGGGAGTATTAAATTAAGATGGACCTTCAGGAAGTGGGACGTGGGGGTATGGAATGGATCAAGCTGGCTTAGGATAGGGACAGGTGGCAGGCACTTGTGAATGCGGTAATGAACCTTCGGGTTCTGTAAAATGCGGGGAATTTCTTATCTAGCTGAAAACCGGTTAGCTCCTCAAGAAGGACTCTGCTACATGGAGTGAGAGAGAGAGTGAGTGAGTGAGAGAGTGAGTAAGTCAGTAAGCAAGTAAGTAAGTAAGTAAATAAGTAAGTAGGTAGGTAAGTAAGTACATAAGTAAGTAATTAAGTAAGCATGCTTATTCCAAGCTGATAGAAGTCATCTTTATATGGAACAATAAACAAGGGAGTCAGCATTTATGACACATCAGAGCATCTCAAATCACTATGCAGATGCTCCTTCAAGCACAATATTCAACATGTCACTCTGTGGTTAATATTTGCAGCCCTCCCCCTACCCCCACATACGCACAAACACATGCACATTTTCTTGTCTGTGTTTTAAGAAACAAGGAATTTTCTAATCTTTCTTTAGAACAATCATATAAACTGTCTCCATTCCATAAATCTGAGACAGCAAAAGGATTTGCCATAAAACTGAACAGCTTAACAGTGTTATGATCATTCTCACATAATAGTGTATGATCGTTCTCACAAAATAAGATGCAAATTTATTTAATGAAATGTTTTACATACACATACCATGATGTGCATTTATCTACCATCTGGTTAGTGAATGGCAACACACAGTGTCCTCATGATTCACTCCACAATGCATCAAAAACAAGTCCTTAGTCTTTGTTGATACAACAGAAACAACACATTTTGCACATGTTCAGGCAAAGTGTCAATTATTTATAATCACATCTTCTAGGTTAGGCTTACAATTATCTCCAAGATCAGCCTAGAAACTATGTTGATGTTGCCAAGTAATGGCTGTATGATTTATAAATCTTTGGTACCACTACTGAAGTTAGATTTTTTATTTGATGTTTGGAACCCAAAATGACTAACATTCACTAGGAAGTGGGAGGTGCAAAATAGGGATGTACTTAGGTACTGATACATTCAACACTTGTGATTCGAGTGATGGTACTGAGGTAATATGTATAGCTGTAAATAATCAAGGTATGGTCTGAATTATAAAATAAAAATGCCTAATGGTAATCAAGAACTTCACATATTTAGAACAGTGCTCAGTGTAGCTTTCCTTGGTCTAGTAAAAACGACAAAAGTGGGATACCTACTAGTCACATAACATATATTCACACAACTTTCTTTCTTTCAGGGTAGTATTTGTCAACTATAATAATTCTGCAGATACAAATAATACATCCTGTATTCTCAGTGACAACTTGGTGGAGGTGTCACAAACAGGAGATATAAACATTTTGGATCTTCAAGTGGATACAAAATTTCCATGTGAATATTGTATGCCAACGCATATAAAAACATTTAAGTACGTCTCAGAAATAAATGATACAAATATTCTGTCACTTGGACATAAGAGGGAGTGAATAACAAAAAGATGAAGAAAAATGCATGATGTGGCACTCACAAACTGTACTCCACAGTGGATATTATTAGGATGAACAGACCATGGAGGATTGACATAATTGGAAGAACTCAGTCAGCTATGATTGAGGCATTCACCAGTTTAGAAAAAGCAGCTACGAGCATGAATCTGTTCAGTAATAAATTAATAATAATAATAATAATAATAATAATAATAATAATAATAAACCAAATACATGCCAGTAACTAATAAGAGCCATGCAGGTTATCCTCACTATCTAGAAGTTGGACCATACAAATTTCAAGTTGTTCATAGTTTCACTTACTTAGGGTCAGACGCCAATTGTAAGAATGACATCAGTGCAAAAATAAAAAAATGTATCCTAGCCGCAAACAGGTGTTTCCACGGACTGAGAAAGCATTTGAGGTTCCACTTGACCTCAAAAAACACTAAAATATTGATGTATAAAGTACTCATTAAACCTGTACTTACATATGCCTCCAAAACATGGACTCTACCTAAAACAAATGGGCGGCGGTTAAGTCTGTTCAAAAGAAAAGTGCTTTGATGTATCTTTGGAGCGAAAGAAGAGAACGAAACATGGTTAAAAAGATACAACTATGAACTATATGAAGCATTTAATGAACCAAACATTGTTAATTACATCAGAGTCAATAGACTAGCATGGGCTGAGCACTTGACGCATATGAATAATAATAGGATTCTTAAAAAAATATTCAACACCAAACTGGATGGAGTAAGAAGAGTCGGAAGACCGAAACTACAATGGGAAGATGGAGTTGATCAAGACATGAGAATATTAGAGGTCAAAAATTGGAAGAAGGTCACCCACAACAGGGATGAATGGGCAAAGCTTCTGAAGAAGGCCGGGGCCAATCAGGGGCTGTTGAGCCAATTATGATGATGATGATAATGATGACGATGATGATGATGATGAAGAAGAAATCAAGGAGGATGAGACGGGTGTGACATGTGGTACACACAGGACAATGCAGAAATGCAGATGGAGTTTTAGTGGGGAAACCTGATGTAAAGATACCACTCACAGGATGTGGGCACAGATGGGAGGATAATATTAAAATGGACAAGTGCCAGGTTCTTGTCAAGATGGTAATGAACCTTCAGGTTCCACAGAATGCAAAGACTTTCTTGGCTAGTTGAGGAACTATCAGCTTGTGAAGAACTCTGCTCCATGGAGATAAGAGTTAGTTGATTAAATTACTAAACAGTCATATGTTATAGAACAAAGGCAATGACTTCTTGTGGAATCCTGTGTGACTCTGGCTATTTCTAAGAAAGTAGTTGTGCTGTGCAAGTATCTGCCTTCAGGGACTTATGCATTTAATGAACAATTAACTGACAGAGTAATGATGCCTCTGCTATAGTCTTCTGCAAGTATGGGTCTCAAAAGCATACGAGTTATGAAATTTATGTGCAGTGCAAGTATTAAGGTATATTTGCTCTACTACAAATCTGGTGCACCAGGTAATTGGTAGTATCCTTGTATCCAATGAATTATGCCACATAAAAGCATATATGCATGTAGACAGCATGGATGTGAATGCTTATTTGTACAGAAATGCATGTAGATATTCATATAAAGTAATTGTTAAAACTGTCTGATCCAACATAGTTACACTGGCTCAGCAACTTTTCACATAATTCCTTAATACAAAATTTCATCAAAATCCACTAAGTGGTTCTAGAATTGTTACAGGCATAGAGAGTGGTGGAAGAACAGTGGAAATGTAATGGGCAACTAGCAGGGTTGTGAACAGACCTTAAAAATGGCTAAAATACAATCCATTGGTCCATAGGAAATAGCTGTATCTCAAATTTGACTTTTTCCCCATTTACTCAAGAAACCAAAAACAATTAGGCAATACTCTGGAAGATTTAGGAACCAAAATACATTCTGATAAAAAATAGGAAACAATTGTATTTTATGGCCAGTGTGTGTGTGTGGCAACATGCCATATTATTAATCCTTGAGAATTACAAGCTTCTCATTAACCAGAAACTAAACAACAGTATAATATATGAAATATTCCTCAATTGTCCACTGTTTGGAAACGTGAACCTTCAAGACGAGGGTCTTATAAGGTATGATGCTCTGTTAATTTGCTGAGATGGGAACTAACATTTTTGAGGAATCCAGCGCCTCCACCTTCAGTCTTCAGAGACTACAAGGAAGACTGACCCATAAAATTCCTCCAAATCCTACTGGAATGTCCCTCCTATTTTTTTTTTAAGTAACTGGCAAAAATGACACATTTGGAGGCAGATATTTTCTGCACACCCTTTTGGCTTTATTTTGACACTGCTGTCTCCATCCTCAGGGTAGATTATGTAGATGGAGTCATCAAGTTCCTCCAAATTGTAGGTACTTATCTTATAAATTCCTTGGTGTCATATACATCACATTCCATAAGACCATAATATCAATATTCACCACTGTGAGAACATCAAATCTCCAACTACCCAGTTGCTTAAAGACTATTTTACTGTGCAAATTGAAGCATTGCCACAAACTAAGTACTGCTACCCGGCGGTTTTAAAGAAAACAGCTTTCATTCAGCTCATGCAATTCTAGCAATATTGCTAGTTTATACAAAAGTTTTAAACAATATTTCTTTCTCTCAGAGACTGACAATACATGTTTACTTCTTTATAACTTTACAATAATTTTCCTTCATGAATGCCTAATAGTGAGCAAAAACTGATTTCTATCACTCTCAGTCAGAAGGGTATCAGGATGAAAACAAATGTATAGAGGGTTTTGATGGGCAAACCTGAAGGAAAGAGACCACTTGGAAGACCTAGGTGCAGATGGTAGGATGATATTAAAGTAGGCCTTAAACAACTAGGATGGGATGGCATGGTGTGCATTTGTCTGAATCAGGAGAGGAAGATGTGGGCTCCAGTGAATGCATCATGATCCTCACAGTTCCACAGAATATGGGGAGTTCCTTGACTAGCTAAGAACTATTATCTTCTCAAGATGAACAAGGGTCCATGGAGTTCGTCACTCAGTCAATTAGCTTAATTACAGCACAAACAGGAACTAAATATAAACCGTAGAGACTTTAGCATCAAATCTGCACTCTAAGAGTACAAAGCAGTAGCAAGGTGCTTCATGTAATTTCTCTTCCTGAGTCACTGCTGCTCAATGCCAACAGTAAACTTAAATATTGGGACACACTAAATATGCCAAAGGTGTGGCTATCTACTACTTCCAAACACATTCTAAACCTATGACGCAGTACAGATAACAGGCTGAGATGGCCACGTAAACGCAACTTATAGGCAGGTAAATATAAAACCTTGACTTCTGAAAACCAGTACTTTCCATGGATGATACAAATGGTGGGTTATATAATGCTGCCATTTCAATAGCAAGTAAATAAACTGGTTCCTTTATGCACAATAACTTTACCACTGCACATAGTTGCAAGGACATATGCACAGCAGTTGCAGTTTCATGCTGAAGATGAGTGGCAGTTTATTCCTTGTTCTTATATTTTAACATAATTCTGCTTTTATGTTACAAATATATAAAAAATTCATGAAAAGGCTGAGTGCTCTGCAGGTTACTTAATGACACTGCAGAAAAAGGAGAGATGGCGTTAACAACCTCAAAATGACTGGCAAGGGTTCTGTCAGTGCCTGTATGAACATTTGGCAATACTCTATCGACATATTAAACAGATAGAAGTTTAGTCAGAATATCCAGTACACTTGCTACAACTGTAAATCTAGGTAACAGATGACAGAAGCTCTGTTGCTTTCATGAGTGTGAAAAGCATTTGCAGATAATAATGGAATACAGTGAAATCCCCTTAAGATGTCTCTGGAAAAGTTTAATAAATTAGGCCTACTAAGCAGGAAGCCATATTCAAAGAGTAAGAAAAAAAAAATGTTATGTTGTAATCTGCACTGTAATTGACACTCACCATACTAGCATATTATTCCATATACATTCTGCATTAAACTATAAATTCTACCATCAAACCACATCTTGAGTCTTATGTTCTTCAGTGAGACTGCCCCCACCTAATGCCAATGAGCTATACCTCTGCTTCCTCTATACATCTTCATGGTGTGGACAGTGAAAACATTACTTTCACCATTACCTTCTTCAGAAATTCTGGCACATTGTTGAACTAGAGTTTGTTTTTTTGCACACCAACTAGCAGATGAAAACTACATTTTCTGGAACCACTCTTTAAGTATTGATCCTAGCTGCAAATACATTGCTATTTTCATTTTTCTCAGCTCAGCAGTTCACTGACAGGCTGCACAAGTACTGTGTCTCAATTTGATATAATGATGTTTCAAACTGACACAGAAATGCTATGCTGTTTGGCAATTTGAAGTAGCATCTGCCCCATTTATAATGTCTAGCTCTTCTTGAACTTACAGCAGGTTACATTTATGTTGGTTTTGACGTACTAGCCATGATGATCACATGTTCAATTACGAACTGCTCTACAGGACAGAAACTGTGCATGCACATACAGTGTGAAGTAAACACAAATTCAGCACACAGACTACTTCCAATTACTGGAATTAAAGTAAAACACAAAGTCACAACATAATTTGTCAAATCCACACTTTTTCATCTTGGAGGTTGCCAACACACAAGTTTCCATCTCTCATACTTTAAGTTCCATAAAAATGCACTTGCAATGTTTTCATCTGAATTCCCTTACCAGATGAAAGAAATAATATGAAATTTGTTGACAGAGGCATGTACTATGCAATGTCAAAAGACTTGTATTTGATCTCAAAGAGCAACAAGCTTCACACACACAAGATCCTCTCACTTACCAGTACGACAGAAAACACACATTACAAAGAAGCCAAGTACAACATGCCGTGTGGAACACACATGCTGGAAAGCAACCCTGGAGATTAACCAATGGGAAACTTGTTTTATATATATATATATATATATTTTTTTTTAAAAACACAATGACAGGGTGAAAAATTCTTTGCACCATGCACTGCTTGTGCTTCTTAGTCAGGAAATCCTTTCAAGCAAGGAACGTATTAAAGGTCACCGTACGTGTTATCATATGGGGAACATTTCAGTACTAAATTATGCTAGCATCTTACATATGAAAATGTTTAACTGAGGTCATCTTAACTGTGTTTCACTGTAATTATGAATCATGAATTGAACAGAATATAGAAAAATGGCATGTCCTATCAAAAAGTACACCATCCACCTCAAGAAACATACGCAGTTTCAAAAACAAATGCCTTGATAGCCAGCTCTGGAACCTAGTCCAATGACTTGATGCAAGTCACACTTCTTAGGATATTAAAAACTGCTAAGTCCATCACGCATGTTATAAACCTACAGAGATACAGTGACTTTAAAATGAATATGCAGTTGAAAAAATGCAACTGAGCCCATCCTAATACACATGGAGGTGAGTGAGGATACACAGGAAAATCCTCCTATTGAGATTTTAAACTGGAATAGTCACCTGTAATTCCTATAATATTATGATAACGGCAAATAATTTTAATGTAACGTCTTAAGTATGTAGGTAATGAACAGGATTAGCAAAACCCTCTGAAGTCAATTTACTCTGACATGTCACACCCATTCCAGCACAACACTGGCCCAGAATGTAACTTACTGTTACAATGATTTCTACAGAGCACTGTATCTGGATGCAAGACAAATCACTGGGTATGAAATGCAATTAGTTTTCTTTGTTTTGAAACTGACAGACTCAACCCACTGCCAGACCAAGAATAACAGTAGGCCTGAAAGAATTAAAAATGCATGAACTATCCAGCAGCAATGAAGTATATATTACTGAGCACAGAACTATGGGTAAATGACATGTCTAAAAAATGCTGGTCCATGCGAAGGTGGATTATACTTCCAGTAACATCTAAAGAAACATACTTCAAAACATTTTTTTTTAAAACAATGTTGTTGTAACAAAGCATAAAGGTTCACATTCACTTATTCAGAGGGGTTAATAAAATAGCTGCCCTCCAAATTATACTGCGATTAAACAACGTTTTTATTAAGTTCTAAAATGTTGACATTATAATATGAAGTTGAAGGTACTATGGAGGTATCACATTAATTCCTGAAACAACCAGACCTCTTATCTATGATACAGTTATCTCTTATCTCCAACATTTTATCTTGTTTTAATTTCCTGTACAGTTCTCTGGTCAATTCTACCTCATAAAATGGTAAATGTAAAAAGTGGATGATGTGGAGTATTATCCAATAAACTAAATCAAGAAATAAGGTCACAGACAACTGTCAGGATGAACCAACCACAACAGTTTCCTCATAAACTGCAGAAAGTCACAGACATTCAGTCGACAGATTAATTAACAATGCCGGACTCACTGCAAAGTAATCAGATATGACAACAATTACATATAGTCAAACTGAAATGATAGAAGCAGATGTGACCCATTTGGAGTAATATCATAGCACTCATTTGGAGGGACCGAGGGACACCTCAGAAGACCTCATTCACGAATGCCCATGCCTCATGAACTGTATCATTAACTGAAGTTCTGTAAATGGGAAGTTCATTACCCTACATCCCTCACTAAACTAAGGTTCTGAACTACTTGCACAAAGTACCAGTCACTTAAAAATGTGCAATGAGATACCTACACAAAATGAATTAGTTGATGAGGCAACTTCTAGCAGATGTCAAAACACAGCTATTGTGAGTGTCCTGAAATAGTAAGGTCCTGTGACTGTGAAGATCATGCCTTGAATCCCAGTGCCAATCAGAAGATCCCATTAGCTAGCAAACAGTTTATTTAATATGATGTGTTGCAGGTAAGAACAGCGAAGGATACACTAGAGAATATTAGTTGTGGTATGAAGGCCCAACACTTTCCATTCTAATTTCAGTTCCAGGTATTAACCCTCAGCCGCCGACGACATATATATATGTCGTGCAGTGAGCCCTTTAAATGGCCGAATGGCCATTAAAGTGGACGGGGGGGGGATTTAATTCTGGCATCAAAGATTTAATTCCGGCACCAAAGGGTTAAGTTACTTAAATCAAGCATGTCGAGATAAGCATCCATACCTCCATATGTACAAATTATTTGTGATTTTGCTTGTTCATGACAAAGTGCACAAAAATATGTTACTGGCAAACCTCATTAATTCAAAGTGCTTGGGACCAAAAAAGCCGGGCTTCACATTGTATAATTTAAAACTGTCCAATTTTTTTAAATGCAAACTTACCTACTGTATAGTTTTTGATGTCCTGATGCCTTGCTGTAGGCTGTGATGTATTATTTCACTGCCTCATTAGAGGATCACCTGCTTGTATTTATAAAACACCTACTACTATGTACGTAATACAATTTCCTTCAAAACACAAGCCGGCAAACAATAATTAACATTTGTCAAACTCTGAACTTAGTTCACTGTTTCTTAAAATAAGTCTCAACTGACCTACATTCTAGCAGTTCCCAGTGTTTAAAAAAAAAAGTTTTATGCAAATTGTGTAGAAAATAATATAATATAGTACATTTCAATGGTCTGGCACCACTGAAACTGAGCTAGTGCCAGAATATAGGGTGAACCTTCAAAACCTCTGAACATCTTTGTTAATGCTGGTAATACAGGCTTTTCTTGATACTGTTACTACTACTAGAACCTTCATTTACCTTCAACACCATTTCTACGATTGGATGGGTATAAATATTCAAAATACAATCTAAAAAACAGCCGCGAAAATATATACACTTCCGAAAGCAAGAAGGGAAAATGGCAAACTGAGATCACATAAGTAAAAAACATTAAGAGTATACAACTCCTATGTTTAAGGCCAGAGAATGTTACATGCTTTGAATTTCTTGGTGCTTGAATTAATGAGGTTTTACTGTATTATTAATTCTCTTTCAAAGTCTTACTTGTGACCCCAACCTCATGCACTGCCTTTTCAAACTCACTATGTTCTACAAACACGAACCGGCTTTCAACCTCCATTATGAACATATTATGTGATCAAACTTAATGTCATCTGTTATCTGTAACTACTGCATTATTACACTGAGTTCAAAACCCTTTACACAGTCTGGACAAGTATTGATTAAAGCAGACGACCTTACTCATTGACATCTATTCCACCTCAGGAATGTGTCCCTCACAAATGCAAAGGGATGGGTGTATGGAGACATGCCAACAACAAACATGGTAAGTGACAGACAACTTTTACAATGCTCTGGACCCATTATTGTGTTGAAAGTTAAAGATGACTATGACAGTTATTCTAAATAAATTTCATTATACATTGTAATGTACTCACCACATCAGCTAACTTGTGGTATGGCAGGTGCTCCATGTAGTCACGCTCTGGTGGGCAGTTTACCACTAACCCATGTTGTGGTTCGATCCAACATTCTGTTATAATCTGCAATTCCCCATCTCCTTCATCCTCCAGAACATCAACGTCATCAGTTCCATCTCCTTCTGAACCACTATAACAACGGATAAATATTTGTAAGTCTAACACATACCTTCTTCACATATTTTCAAAGGGTTGAAGATAATTATGATACTCAACGGAAATTAAGACTGAGGAGATATTGTAAAAGAACATTTTCCGTATTGTGCGTTTGGAGAATTACAAAGGATTAGGGACAATACAGTAAAGGTACAATCCAAGTATTTGGTTCAAGTAGCTGCACAAAATTATAAAAAAAATTCCCCATCCAAAATTCAAAACAAATGCCTCCACAACAAAAGCAACGTAGGTGTTTTCCAACCTGATTATTACAATTACATTTGGATATGATTCTTTTAGGATTTGGATTACAGAAGCTAAACATAAAAAGAGGAACAAACATTAAATTTTCATTTTAAATCAATAAAACATCTACAATCTGCACACAAGGCAAAGCAGGAAAATTTGGCAACTTAAAATATACATGCATGTAGTATGAATCAGCGTACCAACCTTTCCTTGCTATTACTGGAGGTGGTATGAGGTGGGAATATCACATATTGTATAATACATGGTCGCAAATTGTCATTCCATTCCTCATCTTCCTCAAAGTTTTCATCCCCGATTTCCTCCAAATGTTTGGCTCCACAGTCTGTCTCACCCTAAAAGACAATGTATTAAGTCACACAATACACAACAACATAGTTGTATTTGACACAGCACAGTTTAATGTACATAAGTCTACAGCATTTTAATTTCTGCAATCTGGGTTCAGTTTGGTTAAGTGGCTAACATCCTATCAATACTTTGAAATAATATTACCATTAAAGTATGGCAAGGTGAATGAAGGACACATTTGTAAAAGTTAAGCTTAGCCTTCAATTCAAGCAGCAGCAGTGACAGCCATATGTAAGGTTCACAGCTTTTGAAGACATCACACTATTAAGTCTCCTGAGGCTTTGCAAACAGAACCTGAACATACAGCAAAAGTGAACATTTTGCAATGGATGAAAAACAGAGTTTTGTCAGTTCAATGCAGTATGCACAAAAGCATGAAATGTTCAACATTCACATTCACCTTTATATTACTGGGGGCAGGTGTTTAACTTTTAGAGCATGGTTTATGAAAAACACATTATTTGAAGATAAAAAGATAAAATTATGAAACACACAGCATTTCAAGGAAAATAAAACAGAGATTATGCAGCATGTTTAGAAATGCATCAAATTTCCTCAATGCGCATTAAAACTAATTTTCTAGTCATGTTTTCCTATGTGCTTCAACACAAGCAAACAGTTTTAAAAGGTTAACTACAACACTCATTGCATGATCCTCTTCACAATTCTGAACCACTACAAAACTACTGCACAATTTTGTATAATACGTGGCCTGTCCAAGAAGTTCGTGCAGTATGTTTATAAGAACTTTATTTTACAAATTTTAGGATACATCAATGTGGTCCCCGTTAAAATACTCCCCATTTGACACAATACACTTGTCCCACCTCTGTTTCCATTGTTGGAAGCACCCTTGGAATTCTGCTTCTCTTAAGCCCTTCAGCAGCGATGTCATTTCACTTCTAATCGTCGTCACATCACCCAAATTCCGCCCCCGCAGCACCAATTTGCATTTGGGGAACAAGAAAAAATCGCAGGGGGCTAAATCCAGTGAGTAAGGGGGATGTTCGAGCATGGTGATGGAATTGTGTGCCAAAAACTCACACAAGATTAATGCAGAATGTGCAGGTGCACTGTCATGGTGAAGAATCCATCGCCTCCCCTCCCACAATTCCGGTCGCACACGACACACACGATCTCTCAGACACTTCAAAACCTCCACATAGAAAGCTGCGTTGACAGTTTGACCCTCAGGTGCGAATTCGTGGTGCACAATTCCATGGCAGTCAAAAAAACCAGCAACATGACTTTGATTTTTGATTTGCTTTTCCGTGATTTTTTCGGTCTTGGCGATTCTTTGTGTTTCCACTCTCTGCTCTGCGACTACAGCTCGATGTCGTAATCGTAGATCCACGATTTGTCACCTGTGATGACCCTTTCCAAGAATTCATCGCTTTCCTCTGAGGTTTTTCAGTTGGCGCAACACTCCTTCCATCGCAACTTTTGCTCAGGAGTGAGCAGTTTTGATACAATCTTGGTGCAAACCATTTTCATGTCAAAATGTTCTGTCAAAATCGTGTGAATGGACGACTTTCCCAAACCAAGTTCTTCTGCTATCATTCTAACAGTCAATCGGCGGTCACTGAGCACGAGAGAACGCACACGATCGATGTTTTCATTACCACTTGAGGTGGAGGGGCGTCCTGA
>Ga0131853_10016641_pt1:0-7500 | contig 13404 bp, 5 predicted proteins | sample TergutLab28metaG_FD_92764 | JGI IMG/M metagenome (GOLD analysis project Ga0131853, IMG submission 92764) | Labiotermes labralis P1 segment gut microbial communities from Petit-Saut dam, French Guiana - Lab288 P1 (version 2) (version 2) | ecosystem: Host-associated > Arthropoda: Insects >...
ATAAAATATTATTGATAACTACGTATATTTTATAAAATATTATTGTTAACTATGTATAATTTATAAAATATTATTGAAAACTATGTATAATTTATAAAATATTATTGCTAACTATGTATAATTTATAAAATATTATTGCTAACTATGTATAATTTATAATATATTATTTATAACTGTGTATAATTTATAAATATTATTGCTAACTGTGTTCTCTTGAAATACGGAGAGCTAATCTAATTAAAAGAGGCATCCTTGAGGAGTCACACTTCCTTTCTGTACAATTTCACTGTACACACATAAATTTATCTTTCTATTACAACATTTAGGTTTTTTAAACTATTAATTACAGTACAATTTGCGTGTCAACGATAAAACTAAGAATCCCTGTGAACCCTAATTATATTCATTCCGTAGTCTCTCTTACGACAGATCCATAGCCTCTTCCAAAGCGAGTCTCCAGAGAGAATGATCTAGCGCTTCACCTTTGAATATCCAGTATCTTCTCTTTTCCTTAAGATCGTCAAGTAGCTACTTACGCCTTCTTCCCTGTCTTCCCATACTTCTATTCTTTCCTCTATCTTTCTATAATGTGTTTTGTTAAAGACAGTTCCTACGCAAGGTGTGACCAATCCAGTTAGCCCGGTAAATTTATTAATCCGTTATTCGGAATAATATTTTATTTGTGGATATTTTATACGTTAGATATGAATGAAACGCCTCTGCCTAACAGTTCATCTTTACAATTGTAATTCAACTGCGTGATGGTGGCCAAAAGGTAAACCGAAATATGTCAGGTGTATACTTTAGATATAAACCTATTCTTAAATTTTTTTATTCGGATCATATGATAACCTTACGTACAACATTCCTGTCCACATTGACTCAACATAATACTTCTTTATTTCTCACACGATCGGTCCAACCGATCTTCTCAATCCATCTATAACAACACATTTGGAAAATTTTCCAGTTATTTCCGATCTATTCTCCGAAGCGTTCGTGCTTCAGCACCATACAGAGTTATGCTCCAAATTTAGCACTTATCTAGTTTCTTATTAATTACAAACTACCGATAAAACTAAATTCAGCAACATTTCAGGTACTTCGAATTCTTCTTGAAGAAATGAAGGTTATATTAATAAGCTGTTCTTCAAATATTTTATATATATATATATATATATGCATGCTGTATTTCAAATCAGTACTCAGCGTGACGAGACTACGCCGTCAAACACTATAGGGATCGCGTTTCAATTCACGGCAGGGAACGAAATTAGTCACGTCGCTCAAGATTCCTGACTGGTTTTGCTGCCCACTGTTCCTCCAGTTGAATGCAGACAGACAATCTTTTCTTGGAAGCAAAGAGGCCGGAGGGTGAAGCTGACCACGCACCCTAACTTATGCCGAGACTAAGAACAAAAGAATCTATATTTCCACTCCCACATACGCTTTCATTGCGCGCAGAGAACCTTAAATTTGTATATTTACTAATTTATATGACTCATTGTCGGTACCATATAAAGCCCTAAGATACTGCAGGGCAACAAAAGAACCGAGCTTACATAGATGAATATTAAAGCAAGCGAAGGTAAAGTTATATCTTTCAACAGCATGAAGGTGTATACGAGAAGTTGAAGCATGGCTCCATTCACTCTTAACCTCTGCTCTATATGAAGATGTGTTTTTAACTTCAAGCCCAATCCGACTTCCCACAGAGGAAGAATTGCGATAACCATTGAATGAGGTTGGTTGGGGGTTTTGGAGAAGAGAAAATTGATTTACACACCAGGGTTTCGAACATCTGAACATTCAGTTTGCAGCCCCATCGCCATCCAGACTATGCTACTCAGGCTCCTTGTATATTCCAGTAGACACTAACCCTGTATATGGTTAAAATACTGAGCAGCTTATTTTAACAAAACATAGCATTCTCAATATAAGCAGACGAGGAAAGTAAATGGAAAACAGGACATTCACAGAATTATACCGAGAGGCGATTTTTATCCCATCGAAATACAATAGAATGTTTAAGTGTAAAATATTTGGTCGTACGGCACATGCGCCACTTGTAAAATTCAGGGGGTTGCGTGCTGCAATCGTGGCTGAGAAATTAAGGATTTCCAGTATTTTTAAAATCAATTCGCTTGGAATTCACAGTACATACACTAGGGTACTTGTAACACCATTCTCTGGTCAAAATTCGCGCTGGTTAGCGTGGGTGCCTCCGGCTTAACATCAAGTCAACTGATGGTTTATTGGCTGGCCCCTGGCTACCTGCCCCACGTTAGTGGATCCTTTTATTCTGTACCAAGCCAATCCCGCCACATCGGCCCCATGTTGGAAACACCTTAAAAGTCTAATGAGAACGTCTCATAAAGGATGAAGGTATGCTGTGAACATTTTAGTTCTTTTTCATTATTTAAGTGTGTCGATTTTGGTAACGAGAGATGCAGGCCTACCTTAGGCTGAAGCAGAGGATCTGCTGACTCCACTGTACTTGTTGACCCTGATCATATTTCGGAATTTAACCCTTTAAACGCCGAGTTAAATCCCATTTGGTGGTATTTTTAGGAGCTCACCATATTCTCCACGTTAGCAGGGTAAAGGTTAATTTCTAATTATATCCTGTAGTTGGCAGTTTGAGATTTCTCACTTTCCCACAGTCTTATTTCTATTTCACTTAGTTTGTTACCCGAACAAAAGACCTTAGACGGGGATATTATTCCATGTGCAACACGTCCTGCTCGAGTGAATGTGTCTGTTCTTTGGTTACCCTTTTGGCGCCGGAATTATTTTTTTAATTTTAGCACACACTTTATATAAAATGTGAATAATATAGGAACCAAACACGTTAAAATTATGAAACAAACTGCATTTTGAAGAGAAAAAAACTGAGAGTATATACCAAGTTTAAAATATTCAGTACCTATATTTGTTGAAGAAATATAAAAATTGCAACTTTAGAGGTTAGCGGTGCGGTACGACCACTATAGTTGACATTAGGCGTCTAAAGGTTAAAGTTAAGGGCTGCAGTTTTCTTTAAACAGTGATTTTAAATTTGTTTCAATTTCGTAATTTTTTGTTTTGACTTTTATACTTCCTATGCATATTTCCATTCAATATTCAGAGTTCACATACATATGGATCTACATTACGAACGGCCTCTTTCAAAGCTATCGCGGAACAAATTGGATCAGTCGGTAACGTTTCTTAATCCAATTTCGACCCGGACATCGACAAACTTGAGTGACCTTCTGAAAATTGTTCCTAGTCTTTGTAAGGAAATTCCGAGATAACAATTTAAATTAGGCTACCAACTGTTCCTTCTCAAACTCATATGACCACCATCCACCGTAAAATGCACAGGTTAAGTATTAGAACAGCCAAACCTCCGCTCCCCCGTACGACTTCATGTTGTGCATAGAGACAAATGTACTACCTTTTCGCACTGTATGACGCCAAATCATTATATACTATCTATATGATACTTAGCCTGAAATGCTGACAGCATCGCTACATAAATACCTCACTGCAACCAAACTTTCACCACAGTCAGAAAGGCACTTCTTTACTGTAATTATTTATACTGAGGAATCATGAATGATAAGGGGAATTGTGTTTATGAAGTTTCAAATACCTTTCAACAAAACAACACAAGAATCAAACTACGTTATGTCATAACAATTGGCAGTGTCTTTAAATTGAACTTTTAATATAAAAAGAAACGTTAAAACACACTTTAGTGGGAATTAATTACAGAATGAGTTCACCCCAAATATTATAAAATAATGAAGAATAATTCATTACATTTAAATCAGTGACGTTGTAGAAAGAGCGCGATTTTTTATATCATAATTTGAAGAGAGATAACCAACAAGATGCAACTAATTCGATATTTATTATCAAACTTTCTATCTCAACATGTTTCGGGCATCGTTATGCCCATCATCAGGAGAATAAGACCGTGTCCTACTGCATGCGGTGTTCTGCCTGGATTTGTAGCTTGTGGTTGGCTGTGGTCTTGTGGACCTGCGTCGTGAGCTCCACTAGACCACAACCAACCACAGCCTACACACCCAGGCAGAACACCGCATGCAGTAGGACACGGTTTTATGCTCCTGATGATGGGCATAATGATGCCCGAAACATGTTGAGATAGAAATTTGATAATAAACATCGAATTAGTTGCATCTTTTTGGTTCTCTCTCTTCCCCTTATGTTCACGATGCATGGTCACAAGAACCTAAATATTTTTATATAATTTTTAATAACGCATTACAGCGACCAGAACAACATTTCAGTTATGAGAGTGATATCTGCGCCCTTTAAACATTCTTCTGCACTTTGTCCCTTAAATTAATTTTTAATTCCTTCAAATATTTGGACAGAGGACAAGGTCTAAAAGAAGAACGTTCCACTTAGTCACGGACACCAAACGTTTAATGGCAAATGTCTTCACTCCTCATTGTCAGCTGCTTTGAGGGCCGAAAGTGAGAAAGTAAAAATAAGCGACAGAAGTATTGTGTAAATGTTATAGCAGGCTATATACAGAATGTGCTGAAGTATTGGAGAGCCGGACACAAAGAACTTTATGCTTTTTAAAATTTTGGGGCGATGGGTGAATTCGAAAAGAAAAAAATGCCTTCAGTAAATAGGGCACCATCGTCAGGGCCCTACAGTGTTGAACTACGCCATCTAGATCGTCCGAAATGCACTTCGGCAAACTGAAAGCTTCCAGTTTTACACTTAATCCATGAAACCAAATAGACACTTTATTTGCAGTCTAAATTAACATAAAAATTGTGCATCTTACCCACACAAACTATTCTTCCTTTCATACGGTTTTTTGTAAGTGAGAAGGTTATATATTTATTCTTCGTACCGGAAATAACATTAGTTGTCCCGTGAGGTAAAAACAAATTTTCCTACATGCTTAATAATTAGACTAAGTTCTTGCTTCAGTAATTTTGCAGCAGCAATACCCCCCTCACACTTCTTACAATTCAACAGCCCTGCCCATGCTGTAAACACCACATCCAGTAAAATAAAATAACGCATTTTAAATTCACGTTAAACGTTGGAGGGAAGTACCTGTACCAGTATGTGAGTACTTTATTAACTAATTCCATCCATTGCATCTTCCTATTACGATTTTAGCTATTTATTATCCAAAGAGTTTTTAACTTATAAAATCCCACGATGCTGTATGACAAGACTTTTGTAAATATGTCAATGTACCGCCACCCATTATTATCTGCAGTTAACAAACCAAAACACACTGCCAGTTCATTCCAGTTAATCCTTCTATTTTACAGTATGACCTGTACCGGAGGCTGCGGTTACAGTTTTCACTACTCCTGATGATGGGTGCTGTGACACCCGAAGCACGTAGAGGGACTTTGCAGTAAATAAATATCTGCATACTGTAGCATCTGGTTGGATTATTATTAAAATACAATGAAACATTTTGACAGCCCAGCGTACTTCTCTGCTCTTAATATTTAAGGTGTTCAAAATGAGGAGAAATTAAGCTAAACAGAAACAATCATTGAGTATTTTAAATAGGGCAGCTTATATTCTCAGTGACGTAGGAACTTAAGTTCTATGTATAATTTCGTATAATTCCAGCTCTCAAAAAGTCAAATAGGTCCCTCGTTTTGAAACTACTAGCAATTTCCAAAACTTTCAATTTTCGAAGCACTTGGATGTCCCAGGTTCCTTTGCGGACATCATGGAAAAATTAAATTTGTGTCATTTTTACGGATAGGAAAAATATTAAGTTGGGAAAATATACGTCATATATTCTATAAATTTGAACCTGTGAAACGGGTAGTTTTATAAAATACGTTGAGAGAATAATATAAAATTAAGAAAAATATTCCATACGAAATTTGGTTTCTTATTAAAATTTGGAAAAGGTTGCTATTACTGGATACCTCAGTGACCTCTAGAAGAATAAAATTGCTACGCAAGAGAATAATTTGAGAAAAAATGCTCTATAGAATGGGACAAAAATATATTTTGAAAATATGGAGAAAAATTCCGACAATTATATTTATATATCACGAGCTGACATAGGCTTGTATCTCCCCACCACTTTTATTTCATCCATGTGTATCTATTTACGAAACCATTAGAATATAGAAACACATAATGTAAGGGAAGGCAAACAAGGTAGTGTCTTCCTGAAGATGAACAAATTCAAATCCATAGAAGAAAAAATGCAACAATGTTCACACATGGAGCTCAGCCTTGTGGAAGGATGCAAAAGGACAATAAATTAAAATACATATATAGCAATTTTTCACCAAGCACCGCGCCAAAAAAATGTATTCTGTGCAGCTGCAATAAATCGAAGTGAGTAGCGGGATACAAGCTACGGTAACTTAACCCAAGAAAACACGTTACTTTATAAGTTACTTCACACAGAAGTAAACCAGTCAGGTCGTAATGAGGATACAAAAATACCTCCGTGTCGAGAATCGAACTCTTATTGTTCTCTAATCCAGTGAAGTGAACATAATATTAATGTGTTTGTGGTTAAAATTTCCTCTCAGTTCAAAACGGTTTTGTGCTCGTTCATGACGAGTAAATCAATTTAAATATCCAGGTAATAATATAGGTTTCATGAAAGATAATATAAAATTATCAAAATTTCTAATACACTTCTGATAGAGTTGAAGGACTGTGTGGTTAGAAGCCACACGAAACGTGATTCGGATTAAAATCAAAACACTAGCAGTGTTACTTAACTACACGAGAAATAATTAATGATTTAAAATTAAAAGTAATACTCAGCTGAAATAAATCTCTTAACGAAGGATACATATACACTAAACCATAGCACTTATGACGTGTAGACATTCACTGAAAAAGGTGGCTACTGACTTGGGTTTGGAAGGACACTGCTTCAGACCTTAGTCAGACTATTCAAACATTTTAAGTCTTTGCATGGCATTTATAAATTCTTCCAAGCAAATTCCAAAATAAGATGTTAAAACATATCACGTTTCTTTCATTTAAGTATTTTAAAGTTATTTATCCAATATCATCCAAATATTCCACGTTATAAGTTCATAATTACATAAATTCTAGTTAAATAAACTATAAACAAGAGCACCATTAATTATTTCATTCAAAATTTAAAAAAAAAATTTTTTTCCAAAACTGGCTTCTGAGTTGTAATTTTTAAATTTAGTATTTGACGACTCCAAACAAATTTACAGTTCCGTTAAAAAAAAACACTGGTCTTCCACCAGAAGGCCAAACAGAAGAGTTTTAACGTGCAATAAAGTTGCAGACGTACCAAAAAATCGTCCTGGTAATTCTCCTGCCAGTGCGTCCACATAGAACAGACACTCAGGAGGTTACAAGAGACCTCATAATAATACAAAACAAATGACGTAACGAGAAAATTTGGAGAAAAGTTTTGAAAACAGAGAAAAATACAGCAGTGGGAGACGATCGAAAGAGCTAATATAATTCTAAAAATTCTCAAGC
>Ga0131853_10016642_pt1 | contig 13403 bp, 13 predicted proteins | sample TergutLab28metaG_FD_92764 | JGI IMG/M metagenome (GOLD analysis project Ga0131853, IMG submission 92764) | Labiotermes labralis P1 segment gut microbial communities from Petit-Saut dam, French Guiana - Lab288 P1 (version 2) (version 2) | ecosystem: Host-associated > Arthropoda: Insects >...
AAGCTGATGAACTTCTTCATTGTACTCCCATTTTTTCTCAAGTATTTGGCGAATGCAGAATATATGATCAATCGTCGACCTGTTGCGTCGAAAACCACATTGATGATCTCCAATAATTTCCTTCGCATATGGAGTTAACCTTGAGAGCAAGATGTTAGATAAAATTTTGCAAGTGGTTGGCAAAATTGAAATGCCCCTGTAATTATTACAATCTGTTCTATCCGGGCATACAGTGTGCAATACTATACAAAAATACGGATTATGTAATTATAGTTACAGGTTCATTAATCTATCTAGTTGTTATTATATTTTACTGTTATACTAAATCAGGTTAGACTCTCCATAATTTATCTCTTCAATTTCACAAAGTAAAATTCATATAGGTCAGAATAAAAGTAAGGTGGATAAGTGAATATTGATTGGTCCCGTTATTTTAGACATTCGTATGACAGGACAAAATTACCTAGACTTTCTGCAAAATGGACTACCAAAACAACTAGAGGATGTTCCTTTGGCTACACGGATTGCTATGTACTTTCAGCATGATGGAGCCCCTTCTCATTATACCCGACATGTGATGCAACATCTCAATGACACTTTCCCTAATGGGTGGATCGGTTGTGACAGTTCCACAAACTGGCCACCAAGATCTCCAGACTTAACCCCATTAGATTTTTGTTTATGGGGTTTGATGAAGAATGAAGTGTACAGAAAAAGAGTGGATACACAAGACGAACTGCTTGTTAACATACTGGATGTTATCGCCTGCATAAAGGAATGTCAAGATGCACTCAGACAAGCAACATGCCATGTCTTCACACGAGTTGCAAAGTGCACTGATGTTGACGGTGGAATTTTTTTAACATTTATTATAAACTGTAGCAACTCTGTCACTTGAACAATAAATACCGGTATTAGAAACGGTACGTACATGTAATATCTCTTTCTTATCAACAATTTTGCAGTTGTACATTCAAATAGCTCTATCTCGGAAACTGTTCAGAATAGGACACGTTCACATAAACATTTTTGCTTAGAATGACCGATAATATAACCTCCCAGAATATTAACCTTTCCTCCTGGGACACCCTGTATATTGTGAATACAGTATCAAACCAGTGTAAAGTGGAGACTATGATGCTGTTACGTTTCTGTTGTTTTCTGCTAATACAAGGTGAGTCATGTTGACTGTGTTAGAAAATTAGTAAAACTTGAACCGAGCAAGTTTGGTTATTGTTTTGCTAAATTTTGTTGCATCTAAATTCCAAATTACCTGTGAGTAGATTTATATATATATGAGGTGAGACAATTATTTGGATTAACTAAAATTTTTATACTATTTAAACTATTGAACTTACACTTGTACTAATTACTAAATTGGTTTTTTCTTTCTTTCTTTCTTTCTCTCTCTCTCTCTCCCCCACTTTGATTATTAGAATTAGCGTTTTAGAGTATATAATTTAAATTTTTTGGATGAACGAAATAATCAATCAGACAGCTCTACGTTATCCTTGAATCCCAGTTAAAACTGAGAGTTGTTAGAAGAAACTAGTTGTCAATGACATATGAAGGTTATTGACATGGTGGCAGTCTACCTGTAAGGTTAAGAAGTGAACTGTCAATGTTATAACAAGTAGTGTCCTCCCACGAATAGATTAGGAAGGAACAAGTTACCTGGGGTCAGACACTACACATATAATAGCAGAGTCCCCCCATGTACTCACACCTCCCAACCCCTATGACGAGATCTCGTGGCCACCTCACCTCCTGCCTCCCCACAGTATACAGCCCTTAATAAGTCTAATATAACTGCTTAATAAGTATTTCATGTACAACCTGAAGATGGCCATTGTCAAGCGCCGAAACATGTATGTAGTAAATACTATATATACCTCTACCATTAAATAAAGTGTTAGACGAGTACATACGCTCCACTCTAGTTAGTTTATGAACACAATGGGGATGAAGAACCTTATGAGTGTGATCTGACGTTCTCACAGCTGTGACTGAGCTGTCTCCTGGACCGTGACACCATTTACTCTTGTAGACACATACTGGATACAGAAGAACCTGCACCTCCATCACCACCTGCTCATGTCGTGGTGCTAGCAGGGTCTCTGACCATTCGCACAAATACACCACACAGAATGGCATCATATCCCAGCAGGCAATAATGGTCTTTAAGTTACTGGCAGTTTTTAAAATGGTGTGTAGTGTGAGTCAGCTTAAAACCCAGTTAGTCCGTACAGCATTACAGAGTTCTTCCATGTGTATTATGCTTAGTCAGATTCCTACACCACACTATTGGATAAAATTTAATAATTGTCCAACAAGATGCAACTGTATTCATTTTTTTATATTTCTGTAGGTAGCTCTACATGTTTCGGGTGTCAACACCCTAAACATGTAGAGCTGCCTACAGAAATATAATAAACTGAATACAGTCACATCTTGTTGGACAGGTATTAAATTTGATTCACAATGCACAGGCCCATGAATATAAAAACCTGTTGGATAAGTTGCGTCCTGAGCCTTCACAGTGTTCATAACCCCATGACAGATTGAGAAATTAGAGAATAGCAATAGACATGCCACTGTTAAGCTTCATACAGTTTATGGGACAAGGCTAACAGTGAAATATTTCAACTTTCCCAGTTTTTATGTGAGAATCCCAAACATCTGTAAATAAAAACCATATTTTTATTAGTTGATTGGTCTCAGTTTTTGTTCCTTATTTCCAAGATCTCTGAAGATGAGGATCATGAATGACCAGCAGTTGCAGTTAGAAAGAGCTTTCCTACACCATACCAACAGCCCAGCCAGTTCATTCGCAAGGTCAGTATTGCTGCAAGCAGTTGATTTATTCAAGCAGAGCTTATGAATTTTGTTCCTGTTTAATATTTTTGGATTTCATGTTGACTAAGTATTCTTTACAGGGAAATGGTGGACATTTTTGCCTTTTTCCACATTTGGATTAGAAAGCACGCTGTAATACTGACAGAAACACATTTTTTACTTGCCATAATGGTTCTTGCATACACATGGTGATACTTAAAATTTATCTTTTATCTGCCAAACCCAGGAAGTAAAATTAATATTTTTCATAGTTCTCCCACTAGACATAAGAGTTTACTGCATGTCTCTCCTTTTCTCAAGTATCACATCGTATATAATTAGAAGTGTATATGTAGTTTTAAAGTTAAAACTTTTAGTCTTCTATTGGCTATTTCAGGCATGCGGTGTTTTCTTCTGGAACTTCTGTAAATGTGAACAGAACAGCAGGATTTGGAGTCCTGCAGGATTATCTGGATGATCTGATGTCATCTCCATTTCCAAACTTTGTACAAAGCAAAGTGGAAGATTATCTGCAGTCTGTGATACATTGCATAACTAGTGCCTCTCGTAGTTTGGACATTCCCCACCACCTGCCAGAGTTATAAGCATTATGATTAGCTGTGTCAGTTCTCATGAGTATCCAGCAAGAGCTCCTTAACAGACAGCAGTGACCAGTGTATTAATATACTGAAGCAAAGCAAACACACTTTTACACACACACACACATATATATATATATATATATAGTATATTTTCTGTGCAACTGTGTTACATATGTAAACCTTAACACCAACTTGTTGCATAACACTTTTATTTGTTAATTACTGCTCTGACATTTTTCAACATATACTGAAGAAAGCTCCCTGAAGGTGGCCAGCCATTAAGGCCCAAACATGTCGGAGCATTAATCAACAAACAAGAGTTGTTCAACAAGTTGGTGTTCATTCTTACACACTTTTCTTTTATTGACACATTATTGTTTATACAATAGTTAGTTCATTGTTTGCCAATAACATATTCTGTGGCATACTAAATGTCAGTATGAAGATATAAAATGTACTTTTAAAGGCAAGCAGCATATCATTGGCTGCCTAATGGGAGCCATTTTCTACGCTGCAGTTTGTATACAAATTCTTGAAATTGTGTCACTTTCGGATGACTGAAGCAGTTAAAGCATGTCAAAAAACAGGCATTTCAAATGTTATGTTAACTGGTGTGACTTTTGTTGATTAAACTCGTCAAAAAAAGTGAAACATGCAGTGTGAATGTGATGTTATGTTGTAATTTCCAGAGGACAGCACAGTTCAAGTTGTAGAGCATTTCCTCCATTTACTAGTATTAATGAAGTTCCTTATATTCCCATAAATAGCATTCATACTTGAAAATGGTGCATGTGTATACAAGGAACATGCAATTTTTTGCAGTGTGACATCCAGCAAGATAGTTATTGCACTTCAGAAGCTTAGTGTATTTGGCAACATAATTGAACATAACCCTTTGCATGTGCTGACTGACTCATTTGAGGTGCAGAAGAGGGGAATAACTTACTTCAAATGGGATGTTATTTGAATATTATTGCTTTCACATTTCCAAAAATGAAGTAGAACAAAATAGAAAAGAAAAGAAAAGAAAAGAATACAGAAAGGCGGGCATCGAGTGACCCATGCACTTTGACCATGATTGATCTTTTATGCAGCCCTTGAACTCATTCATACTGCAGTCCTGCACCTTGAACAAAGTACAGTATCTTGCTGACAGAGATGTCTTCAAAGCTACGTGGTTTCACACAATGACAACCCACGTCCCTATATCTTAATGTGACCAAGTCCTCAGACACAGAGAATGTGTCACACTGTTTAGATGCCTGCTTGCATCTCTTACACTCAGGACTGTTTACCAGCCCCATTTTAAATTCTTGTCCTTTTAAATGATATATTCTTAGCTGGTTAATGCTCAGGTTGAGCAGTTCCCCAGGGTATTTTAAGAGAGCCCTTGCTTGTCTTTGCCCACATATAGACTGCTGATGTACCTCACGTTTCCTGCTAGTCCAGTCCCTGATCACACCCTTGGCAACTTTTGCAGATGTACCAAGCGCAGGTCCTATTAGCTATCTCATTTCCATCAATTTCCACTTGTCCTGGCACCCACACCAGTTGGATCCTCTTATGTTCTGTCAGTTTCACCAAGGATTGATGGCAGTTCCAGACTAATTTGGATTTATCTGGAAGCTGTACAGGGACATGATGGCTGCCTGACTGTCATTAGAATATAGATGTTCCTTCCTGTGTAGCCCATTTCTGTATTCTCCATTACACAAGCCTTAATGATGTATAAATTCAGCCTGGAATACTGTGGTGTGGAGCCCAAGACTGAAGGTGTGCTCCCTTCATAAGCACCATCTGTACACCCCAGCACCAGTGCATTTATTGGTCTTGGAGCCATCTTTGTACCAGACCAGGCCTCCTTTGTTGTCTGGGTTGAACACATTCTGCCCTTCACATTTGTCAGGGAACTTGACCATAAATGTCTTGTGATACACCTGTCTCATAAGCATCCTGTCATACCCCATCTGTGTAGGATGAGTTCTTGCTCCATATCCTGATACTTTTTGCTGTGACCAAGTCGGTGGATTTTAGGTCTGCACTGCTGGTAGTACATTAGTCTGTAGATCTGTGCCTGGGCTTCTGCCTCAGTCATCATATGAAGAGGAGGAAGTCCCAGAAGGACCTCCATTGCAGCTATTGGGGTCATTGTCATCACCCGTGTCATAGCCAGACAAATCTCTGCAACTTACTGACTTCTGTCCTGAATAAATGAAGTAACCATTTTCTGTTAGGAGTTTGGCCATAGCAAGATGTTTGCCTCAAGTGACATAATTTAATGCACAGTGGATCTGGTGATGATGTGAATTTTTTTAATCACTGTTTTAAGTGAGCACATAATGTAGGTCTTTTAGCATTTCACATTTTTCATCTTACAAACCACTTTTTAATTAAACTTTCGTATTTTGTCACAGTTTCTCAGTGTATTCTAATTTCGTTCTGTGTCCGACCACTATAACCTTTGCATTACATGCATCCTTATTGAGAAGTAAGTGTTTACAAATCCCATGTTACTGCAGCAGTAGAAGAACGTTTTCAAATGGGAGTGGGTTCTGTTCTAGCAATATTGGTATACTAAGCAGGGTATGGGGTAGACGACCGAGGAATCATAGTTCGATTTCCGGGTGTGATAAAAGATTATACTGCTCTAAAGCTGCACTGGCTGTGTTGCCTACCCAACCATAATGTGTACCAGTCAATGGGAGGGGAGGGGTTAAGCGGCCTTGACACAGGCTGGCTACCCATGAGCAAGAATTGCAGAATTTCATATGTGGAGTTGTACCTCCATTCCACCATATGCTTTCATGGTGCACATAGCATTAATTTTAACTGGTTCCAACGGTAGCAGATCAATTTGTACCGCATCCAGCCAGCGACACTCAGACGTCTTACCGCCAATCAGTATAGACTTACAAGCATAGATAGCAGTACTGTCGCAAAACGGTCGATACCATGGTAACGTACCTCTAACCCTGATAATATCCACCCTTCTGCCTAAATTGCATGTGTGGTCCGTGAGACAGCAGCAAATTTAATTATTAAATTACGGGTATTTTATTTTTTCAGTTTTAATTACTTCCCATTACTACGTTCCGTACAGATATGTTGAGTACGTAATTGTTCTCATGTGAGACCGTATTTGCATTGCCATCACAGATACTGTGCCATGTATGTAATCTTTGCCATGGTCGAGACTGCAAGTTCATACCTATGTGTGACGGCCATGATAAGTCAAGAAGTTTAGTCTTTATTTGAATAAGATTTGCAGTCTGAGAGCTAAATTGATTGTTTTCCTAGTGATGCCAGGCTGTACTGCTCCAAATTGCACAAATAGTTCCCAGAAGGGATACAAATTGTATCATTTTCCGAGTGACAAGGAAAGGAATTCCATTTGGGTTCAGAACTGCGGTAGAGAGCGAGGTTGGAAACCCACCAAACATACATGTGTCTGTGAAGTAAGTTCGAAATAATAATTTATACATAGAAATCAACAATAACTTACTTTTGTTTCTGCCGCTTTTCATTTTTGACCATGAATCTGCTTCCATGAAAGGAAGCGGCATTGATTTGTTACTTTAACTTTGCAATTAGCAGATAATACACAATGCAATACGACAGAAGTTTGTGTGGAAGTAACTGTGAACGTTGTGTTGCCGTGGAAGAATGTAAAATTCCTACGCATGTTCTAATTTGAACAGTAATAGCATAACTATTTTGGGAGATGTTCGATGGGGAAGACAGCAGAAACATTTTCGCTGTGGCAGGTGGATATTCTTTTAAAATGTTCAATGTGTTACATCACAATGCACATAATAGGTTTTAAAATGTTCAGTGTGTTATATCAGAATGCGTGTAATAGGTTGTGAAGTAGATCCTGTGTTGACTTTTATTTCCCTCGGTTTTTGTTTATTTCTTTATCCCTTTTGGCATTGAGTAATTGCCCAGATATTCGTGACTTCTTTCTGCATTTTAAATATTTAATATAAAGAACTTATTATTTTAGGTGCATTTTGAAGAATCACAGTTTGAATCTCATCGAGCAGATGGATTGAGAAAGTTGAAGCCCAATGCTATACCCACCATTTTCAACAGAGTCACACCAATTCGAAGCTACACTCGGAAACCAAAAAAGGAGTCGAGCAAGGATAATGTTTCTGTAAGTAGTAAATACGTTTCAGTTTAATAATATGATATGGGATATAGTGACATGCAGGCTGACAGATATGTACCAACATATTAGATAAACCTACTTCCATATTAAGGGTACAAAACTGAACTGAGCAGGTAACATGGTCTGTAGGATAGGGAAGGGAGAACTGGGACGAGATATGTGATTGCACTAAAGGGCATAAGTTGCCCAACTGATGTCCATCCACCATATATGCTGTATCATGTCCCAGAAGACCCAGTGACAGCATATGCCGGTGTTATTGACCGAAGTGGCAAGTACTGAGGAAAAATCTCTACTTCCCACAAATTTCATGAAAAGTATCGAAAAATTTCTACAACTCAACAAAGCCTTGTAGAACACATCACTTTTAAATGCTGCTTGACTACACTTATGGTACAATTTCTTTTAAATTTTTAGATCACGGAATTTTAATTTGAACTTCACTGTCAACTTTGCACTGAACTTACTTGAAATTAAGTACTCTTATAATATTTTTATTGTGTTTAGTTCTAAATATGACTGCCAGCTTTCATATTTTACATGGTATGTTGGCAAATTGTCTGTACCTGTTCACTTCTGTTTCTAAATTGCATTATCCACACAAAACCCAATGTTCTGTACCCATAATTTTGCTGTAACGTTCTGTATATGTTCATTGTAAAATAATTCACAGTTTATGTTTTAGCCTGGGACCAAAGAAAATGAAGGAATGTATAAAGCAGTTGCAGATTCAGAGCTTAAAGTAGCCTCACACCATAAGGAATCTGAGCTAAAGGGGGGTGCAAAGGAACAGAGTGATGAACCTGTACAGCATGAAGGTGAAGTTGCAAAGGTTGGTCTTACTACACGAATTCTTTATAAATACCACATCAAATTTTTATTGTTTTTAAATTTTATATGCTTGTGTGTTTAATACCAACTTCACATTCTTCAACTACATTCCCTTATTTCTGTAGGACTTGTTCCTTTGTCTTTCTTTTTAATTCACTGTGTTTTCAGATAATGTTCTTTGGAAATAGGACATTATGTAACAGAACTCTGCCTTTTTCACCACAAGATATATCATGTTCATAAGAGAAATTAATATAGTTAATGTGGTTACATTATTATAATTCCAAATCTGAGCCACTGTCCTGTTTTGGGATCTAGAAACATGTATATATAGCTTTAGGTGAGTAAAATGCAGTTAACTTATTTTTCAGGAGCCAGATCACACATATCCAAAATTTACTTTGGAGGAAGATAAAGAACAGAATAACAAAGATGTCACGCTTGAAGTTGGAGAGGTATGACTGTAGTTTGAGATCCAATGCAGATAGAAGATCTTGTACGTCTAATACAGAGTACCAAAATCATCTTCACAATGCAGTAACAATAATAACAAACTGCATGGAGCAGTGTCTGTCTTCAGAAGCTAGTAGTTGCTGACAGTCATGAAACTTCCTACTTTTCTTAGATTCCAGAAATTTATTACTGGATGTACAAAAGCCCAATCCCACTCCCATAAGCATGTGTACAGAGTGTGCCAGGTGTGCCCAGACACACCTAATTCCTCACAATGTGGTATTTTCTGCCTCATTTTTTGTAATTCATATTTGAAGTAGAGTTTAGTTCTTACTTAAAAAATGCTCACTTACATTTAGCTTCTTTAATTTGTTTGGTGAATAAAAATAGTGTTCTTTATGACTGAATATTCATTAAATGTTTGCCTTTTAAAGAAATTTAAAAATTCCATGGGTACACGCACCACTGAAATGTGCTGTTCATGCTTACACCTGGTTCCTGTTTTGAACCACACGAAATCACGTTCTAGATTCCCTCTCCCAACAGTACTGTTCTGATTATCCTACTGTTCACAGTCATCAAATCCAGTCTGAGGGTGACCCCACCTCAGAAATGGGTTATTTAGCCACGTTACTTGGGCAAGAGCCCAGAAAGATTAGTATGCCATGTCTAGAGTGACTAGACAAATTAAAACAATAATATACAAATAGCCAACAAAGTGCATTTCACTGTTTATGATGTGTTTTAATCACACTTTTCTTACCAACGTGTTTTTGTCGCTATTACGACCATCTTTCGGGTGGAATTGTTACAGTAATACAAAGTACAATGTGGTTGGTTGTGTCATCATTCCATAACAATTTAAAAACAGAATTTTTTAATTTTTATGGAGATATCCGCAATAGTTACCAAAGCATGTCGATGAGAAAAGTGTGATTAACATACGTCATAAACAGTGAAGTGCATTTTGTTGGTTATTTGTGTAACAGTAGATGGAGCATATTAATGAAATTGAATCAATTTCAAAACATGATTCAGACATGTAAGAAGTGACTGGAACAGCAAGAAATGACTGTTAGTTTCTTAGATCATTTGGAATGTAGTGGAACATAACATAAATAGAGGAGCTGAGAGATTTATTCTGACAAACGCCTGAATATGAAGACAGAATTGGTTCTGAAGACTGTCCATGAATAGGATAAGAGCTGATAAGTTTGCTCTGGCCATTGAGGAGGATGGAATAAACAATATGTTTGAGAAAATCAGATTTATTACAGTTTATGAAAAAAGTACATATGCATCAGTTACAATTTTTTCACTGGAATTTTCATCTTTATGCTAGTCAAGTAATATCGTGGTTGAGCCAACAGGCATGAATTTCTGGACTTAAGTATGAAGGGCTTGTAAGGTTAGTAGCTACAGCATTGTAATATGTAGTGTGGTGAACTGTGTGTTGTTTGGGTAGTTACAGATACATAGGAAGTTAATGGTGTTCCATTTCTTGTGAGGAGGCAGGATCCTATATTAATTTCTTGTAACTTTATTATCTCTACAGGCATTTTTGAATGTATCATTACCGTCACAGTATTCTACATCACCTGTAAGAGGCAGGAAACGAGGGCGACCTGTGCGCAGATATGGGAAAAGAGAAGATATTGGTGAATCTAGCCAAGAGGAATCTGTAACAAACCAGGGAAGAAAGCGTGGCAGGCCTCCTGGCTCAACCAACAAGTCAAAAGCATCTTTGGCCTCACCAGTTAGGAAGTCCGTCAGAGTTTCTGCCCGAAAGAGGGAAAGTTTGCCAGATATGGATAATGGAATGGTGCAGGAGGTTAGTACTGTGACAAAAAAGTTGAGATCAGTTTACAGGATTGGAAAAGTGAATTTTAGTACCAGTATCAGTATGCTACAGGCTGGGCGGTCCAGGGATCGAATCCTGGTGGGGGCGAGATTTTCCGCACCTGTTCAGACCAGCCCTGGGGCCCACCCAGTCTCCTGTACAATGGATACTGGGTCTTTCCCAGGGGTAAAGAGTGGCCGAGGCATGACGCTGACCCCTCACCCCCTTCTAGTGCTGTGGTCAAGAAAGAGCAGAGCTATACCTCTACTCCCCCTATGGGCTGTATGGCCTGTACAGAGCCTCAGTGCCTGTACAAGGGCGCACTTTACTTTTTATCAGTATGCCAGTGAATGCAAGAGATATGTTCACCTCTGGCAGTGAAGTTCTGTTTTGTCAGGCATATCAACAGTCTGTTGTCACACAACAGCTATATAAAGTTACATAGCATGTAATTGGAAGTAAGCATATTGCCACTATCATCGACTTAAAGAAATGGCCAGGTGGACAGTGTAATTGGTGACTAACCAGTTATAGACTGGTACAGGTGATGTGGTTCGGAATAGCTACACAAACAATATGGCGGATCAGCCCATGTAAGAGAGACATGGGTTAGACATTAGGTAGTGTCTGTGTTTTAGTATGTCAGTCATACTATCTGTCCACATGTGTCTGTAAGCAGAAACTTTTCATATTTGTTATTATTAATAAACCAACCAACAAATGCACTTACTAATATACAGTTCATAACAAATATTAAACTCTACATGTTTCGACAGTGGGGTACCACCCTCGGGGAGTTTTAGCTCAAAAGAGTATAAGCTCAACACATTAATCTAGGTATTACAGAATCCCGGTGGGGGCGAGATTTTCTGCACCCGTCCAGACTGGCCCTGAGACTCAACGAGCCTCCTATACAATGGATACTGGGTAAAGGAGCCAGGGCATGACATAGACCACCCACCCCAATCTAGCGCCGAGGTTAAAGGAAGAGTAGAGCTATACCTCTACTCCCTCTCTGGGTTTTCTTGGCCTGTTCTAGGGTGAACTTTACCTTTATACCACTGGTATTGAAATGTTTAGAATGTTGAGATTCTAAAATATATAAAATGCTGAGAAGTATAGAATTACAGTATTGTGATATTAAAATTACGTGGGCTGATCATTTAATTCCGGGACTGATTTTCTTTCCGGGAAACTATAATATGTAGCAAAATGGCAACAGAGTGGGACACGTGGCAACTCTGTACAAGTGTATGTGCAAAACCGGAGGTCAGTGTCTCCCCGCATTCGCTCTGTGGAGGCCCTTGGGTGAACGTCTACAACAGTGTGCGTCGCATTTCATGATGGAGGAGAAGGTGCAGCAGCGTGTGTGCATTGATTTCTGTTACTGTCTGGGGAAAACTGGTGCTGAAACTTACAAAATGCTGCAAATAGCTTTCGGAGAGTCCTGCCTAAGTCAATTGAAGACATTTGAGTGGTATTCCTGTTGCAAAAGTGGACGCCGATCCTTTGAAGACGACCCCTGCCCAGGCAGGCCTTCCACCTCCCACACCGAGGAGACCGTGGCACACGTGCGAGAAATCTTTCGTGCTGACTGACATCTGACTATCCTCTTTCTCCACAAAATGTTGTGTATTTCATAACGTATCTTTTGTTAGTTCATAAAATATCCACACTTTACGTGAAGAATGCACGAAAATTTAAATGTCCAATTTCATCACCAAAGGGTTAATTAACTTAGAAATTGTTTATGTATTTACAGGGCTGTCCACCTTCTGAGAATAAGGCTGGAGAGTTTAGTGTTACTGAAAGCAGCCAGTGTTTTGTGTGTGGCAAGAATGTAGATAATGGTATATCTTTGCATACACTGACGAATACAACCAAAGTCTATATGCATGACAAATTGGATAAGATAGTACGAGGAGAAATGGAGTTGCTAATTGAAGAAGAGGGCGTTCTGTGTACTCGGTGTGCGAACCTCATCAATTACGTGGACCGCATAGAAGTGGAATTGAACATGCTCACCAAAGCTATCCTCAATTGCGTTCGCAAAAAGTACGGAATGGGAGTAAGAATCTGTGACAAGGGATGCAAGAACCTGCTTCCAAATATGACCGAGTATGAGAAGGAGTTCTGTGGTGAGGGTGAGTGGTTTACAGTACCATTCTCGGGCAGCTTTTTGGGCCTGTACCGTTGGAAATCCGTTAACCCTTTGGCGCCGGAATTAAATCTTTGTTGCCGGCATTAAATCCCCACCTCCCCCCTCCCCCGTCCACTTTAATGGCCGTTCGGCCATTTAAAGGGCTCACTGCACGACATATACAGGGTGTCCCGGGTGGAATGTGCCATACTTCGGGAGAATGTTTCTTAAGTTAAAGTATACCAATATAACCCAAAACACCTATATCCGAAGTTGAACGGTTATGGAGTTAATGGCGAGAGAAGTTTGAAAGTATGACAGCTGTTACACACTTATTGATTACTAAATACATATTAAAACTGGCAGCAATTTGTGGTTTCTGTAATGTTAATATCTGTACTTAACGTCTAATTAACATCTGAGTGACATAAAGCCATTCAATTCATCTACATAAACACTCCCACTAATGTCGTAGTTGTCCTTAGGGTTCCAAACACTTTACATGGCACATGAATATCCAGCAGTTTTGAA
>Ga0131853_10016643_pt1 | contig 13402 bp, 7 predicted proteins | sample TergutLab28metaG_FD_92764 | JGI IMG/M metagenome (GOLD analysis project Ga0131853, IMG submission 92764) | Labiotermes labralis P1 segment gut microbial communities from Petit-Saut dam, French Guiana - Lab288 P1 (version 2) (version 2) | ecosystem: Host-associated > Arthropoda: Insects >...
CCATTTAAGTGTGCTGTGGTCCCTAGGCTGCGCCATTTAAGTGTGCTGTGGTCCCTAGGCTGCGCCATTTAAGTGTGCTGTGGTCCCTAGGCTGCACCATTTAAGAGGCCTTCCCCCTTTACTAAATTTTACGTTCATTATTTTTTCGTGCATGTGGAAGGGCGCGTATAAAATGCTACTTTACTTATGTATCTTTTTATTAACATTTTATATTGTGATTTTCATTATTTACAAATGCATGTATATTATTTAGTAACGCGACCCTGCTAATGTGAGACCGTAAGCTGTTGCCTGTCTAGCTGATACGAAAATCCCGTCCTGATGCTGTGTGTAAATCATGAAATATCGTCAGCAGTGAGTTCACACCGTTCATGTTGCTGTTGGGAGTCAAGTACAACAGCTTGTCATCACAGTTGTGTCTACCAGAGAAGGATGTATCTTTTTCAAAGCGGTTTGAAGATCTCGTCATTACCACTAAGGTACCTTTTTCAATTTGTGGGCTGCACATCAGCTTGTGGTTTCGACACGCACAACGACGAAAAACGTTATTCCAGCGCTGTAAAATGGAGGACTTACAGTAAAGTGCATAACATCATTCTTAACCTTCAATCACAATACCGATTCTGACGTGCGTATTTGTCACAAGCTGATGATAACCCCCCCCCCCCCTCCCGATGACTACTTATGGAGACGAAACAAGCCGGCGTACATACAAGTACATATACATACATATATATGCGCATTTATAAATTATTTGTGCCCCTATCATTGTATCTGTCTCATATACACCACAAACTGCAGTGACGTCGGTTGCCATGTTGCATAGGCATATAAATTTTTTGATCGACCCTCTTGAATTTTCGTGTTTCTAAATTCTGAAGTTGGTTGAAGTACCAGACTTATAGGGCACTACTGGAAATAAATTAGATTTATCGTCATGTGCGAAAAATGTACCCCTGTTAACAAGAGAAGATATTCGCAGTTTGGAGGAAGAATTTCGAAATAATTTGTCTGATTATGTTTAATGATGTGAGTAGCCATCGCTTAGAAACGCCCGATGAAATTTTTTTTGGGGCCGCGTAAGAAAAGCCAACACAACAACAGAAATAAACCGTGACATTAACCAGATAGCTTACATATTCATCTCTAATGAAGTTTCAAATGTCTGGTCCTGTACAGTTACTGTTTATAGTTACATGCTCTTATAAGTGGGTTCCTGTTACCACGGAATGTGCGTCCTCAGGTTGCGGATGGAGGAAAGACCTTAAATATGAAGTGTAGCTGCGAATATATTGAATAAGCAGTCGCGGACAGACGACAAGGTGTGGTCGTCCAGCTAGGGGGTTGGGCAAGGTGCCAGCAACTCCTCACCTTAAAAAGAATCGTGTTACGAATCATTCAAAAAGGCCTTGGCCCTGGACTGGTCCCTTTGTATAGCTCAGGATAGGGACAGGTGGCAGGCACTTGTAAATGCGGTAATGAATCTTCGGGTTCCATAAAATGCGGGGAATTCCTTGACTAGCAGAGAACCGGTTAGCTTGTCAAGGACTCTGCTCCATGAAGTAAGAAAGTAAGTAAATTGCATGTGTGTGTGTATAATACAAATATCGTGTTCACTCTTTCTGTCGACTGATAGAAATGTCTTAATATGTTTTACAGTTGTATAAATTGCGAGTGTCCTGAAAACACCTTCACTGAAGTTATGCGTTCCAGGATGGGCCGGGTAGCTTTGTCGGTAAAGCGACTACGCTATGGGCTGGACAGTGCAGGAATCGAAACCCGGTGGGGGCGAGATTTTTCGCACCTGTCCAGATCTGCCTTGGACCCACACAGCCTCCTGTACAATGGGAACCGTTTCTCTTTCCTGGGAGTAAGGTGATCGAGGCGTGTCTTTAACTACCCCCCCCCCATCTAGCACCAAGCTTAAGAAAGAGTAGAGTTGTACGTACCTCTAATCCCCGACTGGGCCTTCATGGCCTCTGCTAAGGTGAACATCACCTTTTATCTATTCCGAAGAAACGCTACTTCTTTTACGAGTCAGTGCTTAGGAAATGTGAGTTTTCCGTTGGCCATAGTGGAAAATAAATTGATCCACTTTAGCGGTTAGTTATTAGTTTAGCAATTTCACTATATAATAGTTAATCGTAATACGAAATTTAGTATATTTAAAAAAATATATGATGAAAAGTAATAACTCCAGTACGTAAACGCGAACGCAAAATGGGGTAATTCAAAGCAAAGAACATGGCGTCATTATCACCACCACCACCACCACCACCACCACGACCACCAATAATTGAACGGTTACTGTTATTAAATAATAAAAAGCAATGCTCCATTTCCTATCTCACAGAAAACAATATTCGGTTATAGCGAACATCTAGTCTATTATTTGTAAGTAAATGACCATTGTACGTTCTGCAAATCATGCGCAGCATGCAATCAGCTGTGTAATGTTAAAACAGCCGGTACGTATACAAGCCACTGGATTTTAAATTGATTACCGTAATGGGCATCATCATCGCTGTCGTCATCATCATCATCGTCGTAATCGTAATCATTACCACCATAATCAATTCCAATACTTCAGTCATTATCGGTGTTGATTTGGCATATGATTATTTCCATCGCCCGGTATCCGTCACGCAACTGCATTAATTGTGGGGTAAATATAAAGTTTATATGTTTGTTTACGATCAGGCGGTTTAATGTCAAAAAATGTTAAGATATTTGTTGTAAATATTTTTCACCAATGATATAAATTACGAATTTGCCTCATCTGGAATGGAACTGGCCTTCTGGTAAGTGAAGCGATCTGCTGTTTAGAAATATGTGTGCGGGCTTTAACTGCTCTTTCGGCTGATTAAACAAAGAATCTCCTTTCGTGCACACGCTGATGTTTTATATTGTCTCCAAGACAACACCACAGAAAGATATTTCAGTTGACCTTATTTTTATCAGCCTAAGTAAATCGTAAACTTCGTAAATGACAGAGCAGGTGAGCATTATATTAGCCAACAATAGCAACTCAAGGTTTTGTGCAGTTCGCTTCCTATGTCATTTGTTATCCTGAAGGCTGAGGTCTTGCAGTAAAGTTCATTTCAGTGTCGCAGTGCTCATGAAAACAGTATGGCTGATAATCAGCGAGATTTTGAATTGGAACACAAGTTGAAATTGATCAGAGAAGCCATGCTTGCTGAAGTACCGAGTTACCTGGCAACAGTTCCTGAAACTCAGACTAAACATCATTCCAAAGAAGATAAACCGGCTTACAGGGTGCTGGATTGCTATGTGAAATTAGCAGACCGATTTCAACTGGGATTTCACGCTGCATCAGTTATGTATGAAGCAGTAATAAATTCAGAGGACAATAAAAACCAAAAACTGCACAACGTTATAGTGAAGACAATGCCAGACAGTGCTGTACTGAGGAAAATACAAAATTCTCCAGATCTGTTCTTTAACGAAAGTAAGGTGTATTCTGAAATTATTCCACTGTTGCTTCAGACGTGTGCTATGTCCTCAGATGGAGATTTAAATGTGGAGAGGCCCTCGCGTCATTTATCCGCAGCTTGTGATTTGTTCCCCAAATATTACTGTGTTGCGGGCGATTCAGGAAATGCAATGATCGTGTTATAAAATTTGAGAATTTTTGGATACAGGATTGGAGGGGACAAGTTTATGTTAATGGATTATGAACATATTTTGGTTGCTTTAGAGGGATTGGCAAGATTTCATGCTCTGTCTTACGGCACGAAGAAGAAAGACTACCGATCTTTCGAGGAACGTGTAGTAGCTCAGATACGGGACGGAAGACGTTTCGTGAAGAAGCAGGTGACGTCAGATGCAATAACCGAAGGATATCAGAGAAACGTAGCTCACACCGCGATGATGTTTTTCGATAAGTTTAATGAGAAGCAGCGTGAAGAAGGCGGACTGTACACGGAGAAGCTGGAGCGTGTCCGGCGCCGGGTTGAGAACGGCCCGGAACTGATAAGGGAGCTGCTGGTGCCTGACGAGCCACTTGCCGTTTTGTGCCACGGAGACTTCAACAGGAACAACATTATGTTCCGTTACGATTCTGACAACAAACCGTGCGATGTTAAGTTCATTGATTTTCAAACTCCGTTTTATGCGTCCCCTGCTATAGATTTGTCATTCTTTTTGTTCGTGAACGCCAGTCCTGAATTGTGGGCAACTCGCTGGAATGACATGTTCTCCGTGTACCATAGCACCCTTCTGGATGCACTTTCAGAATTTCTGAACTGTTCACAGGAAACACTTCAACCTGAATTCAGCCAGGAAGCTTTCGAGTGTCAGTTTTCTAAATATTTGCTGTATGGTTTTTTATTAGCGACTAGTTTCATTGTGGCACATGCGGAAGATCCGGATAAGCTCAAAGTGTATGAATTATGCAATGCTGGCATCCCAACTTTGGAAGAACTATCTAACATTATGCAGGAAGCGTTAAAACTGGTTGGAGCTGAAGTATTTGATAGAGTGTTGCCGTTGACTAAGGAGATGCTGGATAGAATTGGTCCGTGAAATTGTATGTCGTTTTGTGCGATCTTCTGAGCAACAACAGCAGGATGGTAATGAGTATAAGGCAGTGCAATGTGTCGGTTCTTGTCCATTACTGTTGGTGTGTCACCGTGAGAAATTCCAAAATAGTTCCTGCCGTAAAAGTTACAGTGTGCGCGTGTGTAAACAAGGACTTGTCATTCCTTCATTCATGATGACAAAAGTATGGCTGAAGGCGAATTTTGTTTTACAGAAACACGTTTAAATATTTCACATACACGTGTGTAAGGATTTTTTTACATTGTTCATTCCGTGCATTATTCATAACATATTCACTACACTAAATTAACAAAATGCACGGATTTGTCCCATACATATATTATGACATATCATTTCGTATTAATTAAATAATTAATATTAAATGTGATAAACCAACAAAATGCGCAAACTTTTGCCTTATATATGTATATTATAATATTAATTAATTTATATTAAGTGTTACATAAATATCTAAGTAAAATATTTGTGCATTTTCTTGGTTTATTGTCGTGAAAATGTGTAAGGACTCCATGCACTGAAGTGCCAGACACAGCTCATCAAGTACGTGTCAGGAGAGGAAATTTAGAAATTGCAACAAAACTTAACGCCTGTGCGAGATATGAGGTTTTAGTTGAGGACGCAGAGCTTGTGGACTGTGACGATGTAATTTGGCCTTAATTTACACGAGTCTTCTTATGAACGTAGCGCCTTCACCTTCACAGGCTGAAAGTTCAAAGAAGAACATTTAGGCTCCGTAGCACCAAAATTATCTGAAGATGATCGCCTCTAATTTAAGGCGCTTTTATGACCCTTAAGTCTGTTGAACGAGGCTTCATTTCTGTCCATTTTCAGAACCAAGTTTCGAGTATGTGAGACATTTAGAGTGTGCATATGTTAACTGCACTTTGAAGCCAAGGTTTGTTAAGTTCACTACTCTGTCTCTAAATGCAAACAAGGTGAAGTGCGGATGGCAAAGAAGAGGAGAGGAACATGAAGCAAAATTTTGCGTAGCAGAGTGGAGGAAGAGTGTAAGTGCGAACTGTGGATGTGTGACACGATTTTCTTTGAAAAATTATTTTTCACTTTTGAATGACCTTTCATGAACAAAATTCGAATTCCCCTACATCTGTTTGAAACTTGAAACTCGATTTCAAGATTTGTTATCATAAGTGTAGCAGAAATGTTACCTGTCTAAGTTCTGTCCACGGTATTGCAAGACAGCGCTGAGCAAAAACACGCATTTGTTTTGACTGAAATGCACGCATTTTTTAATAGTTTTTTTCCGTTTTTCTTCCAGTATAAATTGTTAATCATAAATATGCATAAAGGTTAAATTAATATTATGTCGAAAATTATTAATATTTTACCTTCAGAAGTCTCGTTCGGACTACAAAGTTTCAGCCTTGCCCCCATTATTCTACTGCAGATACGAACTGCCTTTATTTACTAATTATTATTATGAACGTTTAGTTGGTAACACCTTGTATTCTGGTGGATGGGCACGAATATTTCGCAGGAATATTACGGCCTCCATCTTCAACTCAAGACGGAGACAGTATTTTTAAAAGTTTCCTTTCCGTAACGTCCACTGTTCTGCATTTGTTGTCATCAATTGTTCTGGTGTGTTAGTATACGCAGTGAAATGGTATAAAAAGTCTTGGATCGAAAGAGTGGGTTAGTGCCCACTTACCAGGATACACGGCATCACAATACACAAGGAGGTAGTGCGAATGTTATAGCTTAGTAGTACGAACTTGCATGAAATATAATTTTCAAAATGATGAATTTAGTGTCTTTGAGGGGGGGGGGGGGGTTGTAACATAGTATTTGTACATGGCTGTTATGAACGAAAACAAAACTCTCTAAAGAGTTTTATTTTTACCCTAACTCCAAACTAATTCCATGAAGCAGAGTCTTTCCTGAGAAGCTAAGAGTTCCTTAGCTAATCAAGAAATTCCCCGCATTTCATGTAACCCGAAGTTTCACTACCGCATTTACAAGCAACATCCACCTGCGCCTATCCTGAGCCAGTGCAATCCAGTCCATGCCTCCCCATCCCATTCTTGAAGATCCATTTTGATATTATGCTTCCATCTACACGTAGGCCTTCCAAGTGATCTCTTTCTCTCCGGTCTCCCCACCAAAACACTGTATGCACCCCTCCCGTCTCCAATAGGCGTCACGTGCCCTACCTATCTCATTCTTCTTGATTTGATCACCCGAATGGTGTTTGGTGAATATTACGTTCACTTTTAGCACACTAAATCAAATTTAATTGCAACCCATTGAACACGTTCGGAATTCAAAAGTACGCACGGACGAACTTCGGATGGACACGTTTAACAGAATATTGTATTTATGTTATGTAATCTCGAAAGAACACATGGAGTATTGTCATAAGTTTCATTCGAAAGTTCAAATCGAACCCCGGACCCTACTGCGATAATTTGCTGGTGGCCGGACTTTTCTGTGTAGCTGGAGGAAGGGAGGCAAAGTAAGTGTTTGCATACCGGCCTCATTGAAGCCATTGTTTTCTCTTACTGTAGCTGTATTGCCTTTGTTTGATTTGTAAGCGCTTTGAAATAGGAAGCATACTTGTAACAAGTGTATTGCTTAGAGGACATGAAGAGAGGGGAGTGCTGCTATAATATGTCCGAAACTGCTTGACAGAACATGAAATATACACTGAAAGAATGAGTTCCAGTTTCAAAGTGTTTGTTGCTTTGCAAGTTAGTTACGTATTTTTTAATAAAACCACTCTAGGTATATGGGATAGCACAAAGAGAGGAGGTTAGTTCTGGTTTTGTTGCTAGGATACAGACTTTCCAGCCTATACGCGGAATACAGTACATGGAATTGGTGAAAGCCACCATTTCCTCGTCAGCGCCACCTTACCTACCTGCAAACCACCCCAAGCAAAAATAACGAATTGAAAAGGCGGTGGAATGGATTTGGCGAACATCAGTGACAGCTGGTGGAATGGGATGAAGGCACGGAGAGGTGCAGCTACTATGTCGATGGGCCAGTGTATCTGTTTATTCTCTCCTTGACCTGAAGAGGGTAATCCAATTTTTCTCCCGCGATCAAACGAATTCCGTGAAGATAGTATCATTATTCTTTCTGCTAGAAAATTGCGGATGCAGGTCGTGTACCCTAAAAATGGAGGCAAAACTGCGCTCTGAAATTCGGTACATTAATACCAGTCTACACAGTGTCACTTGAGGGGGGAGGGGAGGAGGGACAGCCTTATTCAAACGCACAAAAGTAAGCATTCAATCTCACATACGACTTAACTGCCCAAGAAATTAGCTAACCGAAAATTTAATACCATGATCACATACATACATAACTGCACCAAATTTATGCTGTTATGCACTTCAAATCGTGTTTATACTTGAACATTCTACCTTCTGTGCTTGAGTTTACATACTGAAGTTTGCCTTTCAGAGCGCTGTGACACGGTGCTATATATTTTTGTTTGAGTACTATATTTAACGACACTGTGAGTTGCTACGATCATGTAGCGTCTGTAAAAGATGAATGAAAATGTGCGTGGAGCATTGGTGGAATTATGCTGAACGAGGAGCGGCGAAGTACTCAGAAAAAAAAAAACCTGCCGCAGCTCCACATGTTGAACCATAAATCCCACGTTGGCCGGCCTGTACTCAACCTGATCCTACGCGGTGAAAGGCCTCTCGGTATTTCTCACTTACTGTAGGCATGATATGTGCTGCTTCTTCCGTGTACACTACAAGAGGGTGCTGATAAACCCTTAGCCCGACCTACTTCCGGATGTCGTAGGACGGAATGGATAGTGTTGTTGGAAAGAGGGATCTGTTTACGTGCCGAATTGCAAGTATTTTCTTGTTACAGAGGCTGAAAGGAAGAATGTCAGGCGACGCGCGCGATTTCAACAACATGGAGACGCGTGCTATCATGAAATTTTTTTTTCTGAAAGGCAAGCGCCGGAGGAAATTCACGCCATTCTGACAGAAACATTAGGAGAACATGCAACATCATATGCCACTGTCAAAATTGGGTGGCCCAGTTTAAATGTTGTGATTTATCCACCTGTGATGCACCTCGACCTGAACGACCCAAACTGTGACCACACCAGAGATTACTGATCAAATTCACGAGCTAATCTTGGAAGACCACCGGATTTCGGCTAAATCAATAGCTGAGCAACTGGGCATCTCACGTGAGCTCATTAGGTCCATCATTCATGAAGATGTGGACATGCGGAAGCTCTCCGCGAAGTGGGTCCAGAAATGCCTGAACGCGGATCAAAAACTTTAACATTGCCATTCGTCTGAGCAACTTTTGGAATTTTTTCGGCTCGATCCAAATGATTTCCTGTCGCGACTGGTGACCATGGACGAAACCTGGTTATATCACTATGACCCGGAGACAAAGTAACAATCAAATGCGTGGCGCCATAGCGGCTCACCCCGCCCCCAAAAAATTCTGAGTGCAAAAATCCGCTGGAAATGTCTCGATTGTTTGGAATCAAGACGGCATACACCTCATTGATTATCTTCTAAAGGGCCAAACTATCAACGCGGAGTCTTGCTCATCTCTGCTGGTGCAATTGAAGGACATTTTGAAGGAAAAACGCCGCGGGAAGGTCACCAATGGGGTCTTGTTCTTGCACGGCAATGCCCCGGCTCACCGGGCATTTGCAACCCAGAAGAAACTGGTCTACCTGGGCTTCCAGTGTCTTGATCACCCACCCTATTCTCCGGATCTGGCCCCGTCGGACTATCATCTTTTCCCTGGACTGAAAAAACAATTGAAAGGTCGCCATTTTTCGTCCGACGCGGCGAACATTGCTGCCGCGGAGAGTTGGTTGGACGGACAATTTTCTGAATTTTTTTGAGTGGCTTGCAAAAGTTAGAGCAAAGTGTATTGAGCTTCGTGGGGAGTGTGTTGAATAAATCCAGAGTTTGGTCGATGTAGCTTGTTTCCTTCCTTGTCGGGCTAAGGACTTCAGCACGCCCTCGTATGTGCTGCTTCTTCCGTGTATACTGCTGACAAATGAGTTACTTTCCATCTGTCGTGGGATACGAATTTTCTACCATATATTTCCCCTTCCTACGCCGCGATCGCTTGGTTCTTGCTTGGTGTTCGGTCGGTGCCGGTTTCAGATCTCTATTCGCACTACTTGACTTAAGGTACTGCGTGGTTTTCTCAAGCCCTCCACACAAATGTCGGGAATCTGGCTAGCTGGGTCAGTGCCACTCCATGTCACATATTTTATGATTCGTCATTCTCTAACCAGTCCTTTATTATAAGCTCTTGACAGCGTCGTTAAATAAACACCGTCAAATATGTAGGACTGAACTGAGATTGCAGGGAGAGAGTTATGTACTGCTGACGCTTGAGGTGCAGTCTGTGCGGCACTAAATCAGGGCATGTTTACTTCATGATTTATTTGCGTCAGAAACAAACATTGTGAATTTGCGCTATGGGTGCAATAAACCGTTATGACTGTTCATTTGCTCTGCAGAATGAGGATTCAGTTTCTTTAAAGACTGTTGCGAGCACATTTCAACACGAACGGCCCGGCAGACTTCTCCAGTTTTCTGAATAACGGTTAGCTTTTCCCTTCAGAAGGTGTGAAGATGCTCATGTAATGTAATAATACAGAAAAAGGTCGGCAGATTCAATAAGGCGGTGGAGCTGTGACTTGTTTTCGGCAAAAGACAATTTGACTGCCGGCCGGAACATTGGTTACTTTAATTTGGTTTTCCCCAGGTCTGTCAGGCATATGCCACAACAACAAAAGTTTTGAATGTGACAGTGGGCGGTGGTGCCGCTGAAAGAAACCAAATTTTGAATGTGTTTTTTTTTTAATGCATCGGGCTGAATTTAGGATCATTATAAACCGAACATCTGACCCGTGGCGACCTTTGGAAAATGATGCATATAGTGATAAAGACTCTTTTGACAAAACTCTATGTTTTATAAGTAAGGTCGCTGCGGGGGCAATGGACCCTATCGACTGAGTCGTAAAATCTGTTCTGGGTCGACAACAGTATCGCACAATGTTACGTCTCGCTGTTGACTTCTCTGAACCAAAAGCGTTATCCGTGACAATGCTTGACAACTCACAAAGAATCTCAACCAGCGTTTTGCACAATAAAACGTTGTATTTGTAGTCACATTTGCAACATGTTTCGGCCAGACTTATTGTCCATCTTCACGGAGTCTATATATGCAGCTGCATGCGACTCTTTGAGTATTGTACAACAAATTCATTTTAATTCTTTGTGAATATAATATAGTTGCACGGAAAATGTATAATACAAAACGAGCTTGGCAGCTATTTGTACACTGTAACATATATGCCCCTTTTTCTACAATGCCCACAAATTATATATTGATGTATTAACTTTTCGTATGTGGAATGCATGGTATGTATATATAGATCGTAGAACAGTAAAGGAAATGACCACATGGGAGACCTCGACATAGATAATGCATAATGCTGTATTGAGTGTCTTAGAATCATTGTATGGATGTGCTGGGTTTGACTGAGTTTGCTTAGGATAAGTCCACTGGACTAATTTGTTTAGGATAAATACACAGGTCTGCGCTGGCTTAGGATAAATCCACAGGTCTGGTTTGGCTTTATATAAATGCAGTGTGTGTCCTGTCTGGAAATCATAACGAGTGTTTGGGTTCAGACTTTTCTTACCTTTGATAAGATTTACTTGTTAAGCGAAATTACGAAGTGAGGAAGCCTGTTCGACGCTGCCGCTGCTGCATGTGAAGCATGCTGCTGCTGTGCCGAACCTAAAACTGCCTTCTACCGTGTTTCTGGCTACTCTGAAGAAATCTAACTTATCTTGTCGTCGTTTCTGAGGGTTTTCACTACATCCCACTTCGAAAACATTTTGTACTTTATTTCACCATTTTTATGCAACGCCTCTTTTCCATTATGTGTTTTCATTTCCAGTAATTTTTGCTCTGTTCTTTGATCAGTTAGTTTCTTTCTTTTCTCATCACTTTGCTTTAATCCTTCATTTCTCTTTTTTCTTTTATTCCTCCATTACGTGTTATTAATATCACTTTTTCCTTGTATTTAGTTTACTCTTCTTTCTTCATATCTACAAATTTTCCAATGTAAAGTCATGTTCAATCACAACAAGTGCTCTCCATGCCAAATATAAGGCACTCTCTTTAGCAGGACTCAGGGAAGCCAGCGGTTTAAAACGAATATTGTTGAAAACATTAAGACGGTTTCGGGCTTCCGATGCACGTAACAGATCTTATTAGCTTACGGCGGTGTTCCCGCGTAAAATTCCCCAGTTTGATTTGGTTTTTATGGCCGGAACATCCCCCCCCCACCATCGAAAAATACCTGTATTTGACGGCCGTATGTGGCGACGTCATGATAATGCAGCATGTCAGGAAATGGTGAGGGTTCGAAAATGGTCGAATGACGTCCATGATGATCGCAGCAGTCATCACAGCAACGTGGGTGGAGGAACTGATTTTGTGTACCCGAACTGTCACATGAGAAGTCGTAGAGACTACAAAAATGGGGAAATGGAGATGGCTGTGTGTGAATGGTTACGAATGCAAGAGTCTGATTGCTATTGCAACGGATTTTTCAAAGTCGTACCAAGGTGTAACAAATGCATCTATGTGCTTACAGATTTTGCTGAAAAATATCGATGCTTCGGTGGAATTAATGAAAGAAATTTCACATTTTAATCACCCTTGATTTGATGTTCATGACTTGGGAAATCCTACTTACTGAAGACTCTTCGTATGTATGATACACCATTCCGAATGAAGTCATTCTGTACTCTCTGAATAAGAATAGTTTATTATTGTAAAGCTTGCCTGAAGGGTACCAGACGTAATGAGGTCTGTTTGCAGCAATTATTAGTCGAAATTGCCGTGCGTCAGACTTGTATATTCTGTAGCCTAGGGCAGTACACAAACAGCGAGCAGGCAGGCAGCAGGCCTTCCCTGTTTTAGTAGTCGATTTTAGTTTGACACAGAACATCTGAAGCTTTACAATTTAACCCTTAAAGCCCAATGGTTACTACATTTACCACCAGGTTTATGTATGTATGTATGCATGTGTGTGTGTGTATGTATGTATGTATGTGTGTGTGTATGTATGTATGTATGCATGTGTGTGTATGTATGTATTATGTATGTATGTATGTGTGTGTATGTATGTATGTGTGTGTGTGTATGCACGTATGTATGCATGTGTGTGTGTATGATGTATGTATGTGTGTTTATGTATGTATGTATGCATGTGTGTGTATGTATGTATGTGTGTGTATGTATGTATGTATGTATGTGTGTGTGTGTATGTATGTATGTATACATGTGTGTGTGTATGTATGTATGTATGTGTGTGTGTGTGTGTGTATGTATGTATGTATGTATGTATGCATGAGTGTGTATGTACGTATGCATGTGTGTGTGTGTATGTATGCATGTGTGTATGTATGTATGTATGCATGTGTGTGTATGTATGTATGTGTGTATGTGTATGTATGTATGTATGTATGCATGTGTGTGTATGTATGTATTATGTATGTATGTGTGTGTATGTATGTATGTGTGTGTATGCACGTATGTATGCATGTGTGTGTGTATGATGTATGTATGTGTGTTTATGTATGTATGTATGCATGTGTGTATGTATGTATGTGTGTGTATGTATGTATACATGTGTGTGTGTATGTATGTATGTATGCATGTGTGTGTTCATGTATGTATGTATGTATGTATGTGTGTGTGTGTGTGTGTATGTATGTATGTATGCATGTGTGTGTATGTATGTATGCATGTGTGTGTATGTATGTATGCA
>Ga0131853_10016644_pt1 | contig 13401 bp, 62 predicted proteins | sample TergutLab28metaG_FD_92764 | JGI IMG/M metagenome (GOLD analysis project Ga0131853, IMG submission 92764) | Labiotermes labralis P1 segment gut microbial communities from Petit-Saut dam, French Guiana - Lab288 P1 (version 2) (version 2) | ecosystem: Host-associated > Arthropoda: Insects >...
ACTACTACTACTACTACTACCACTAATACTACTATTACTACTACAGCTACTACTAATACTACAACCAACCCACCACACCACCACCACTACTACTACTACTATTACCACCACCAACACCTCTACTATTACTATTACTACTACAATTAATACTACTAGTTACTAATTTTACCACCACCACACCACCACTCACAACACCATGACAACTACTACTACTACTATTACCACAATCACCACCACCACCACCAATACTAGTACTATCACCACACCCACCACCACAACTACAATTACTATTACGACCACCACCAACACCGCTACCACTACTATTACTAGTACTACTACTACTACAACTACTACTACTACTACTACTACCTCTACTACTACTACTACTACTGCTGCTACTACTAATAATACCACCAACCCCCACCCCCAACAAGACTACTACTATTACCACCACAACGACCTCCACCACCACAACAACTACTACTAGTTCTACTACTACAACTGCTACTACTAATACTACCACAACTTCACCACCCCTACCACCACTAATACTAATACTATTACCACCACAACCAACACCACTACCACTACTACTATTACTACTACTACTACTACTACTACTACCACTACTACTACTAATACTACCACCACACCACCACCCCCATCATCAATCCTATTAAAATTATTACCACCACCACCACCACCACCACCACCACCACAATCACCACCACTCCTACTACTACTACTACTGCTACTACTAATAATACCACCATTCCACACCCCCCAACACTACTACTACTACTACTACTACTAATACCACCACCAACACCACTACTACTACTACTACTACTATTATTACTACTACTGCTACTACTAATATTAACACCACCCCACCACCCCACCACCCCAACCACCAATACTACTACTATTACCACCACCACCACCAACAACACTACTACTACTACTACTACTGCTAGTAGTTATATTACCACCAACCCACCACCCTCACCATAACTACTAATACTATTACCACCAACACCACCGCTACTTCTACTACTACTACCACTACTACTACTACTAATACTACTGCTGCTGCTGCTACTACTAATACTACGAAAACCCCACCATACCCACCACTTCCACCACCAATTCTATTACTACTATTTGCACCACCAACACCACCAACACAACTAATATTACTACTACTGCTACTAGTAATTCTACCACCACACCACCACCAACACCACTACTATTACTACTATTACCACCACCACCAACACCACTACTACTACTATTACTATTACTAATACTAATTCTACTACTAATACTACAACCACCGCACCACCCCCAACACCATCAACACTACTCACTCTACTACTATTACCACCACCACAAACACCACCACCACTACTACCACTACTACTACTGCTACTACTAATTTTACCACCATCGTCACCACCTTCACCACGACTATTACTACAATTATTACCAACACCACAACACCACCATCACTACTACTACTACTACTACTACTGTTACTACTAATACTACCACCACCTCACCACCCCCAAAACCACCATTACAACTACTAATAATACTAATAATATTACTACTACTACTACTGCTACTACTACTATTACCACCACCCAATAAACCGCACCACCACCACTAATAATACCACTACTACTACTAATGCTACAACTAATACTACCACAACACCACCACCCCCACCACCATTACTACTACTTCTATTAACACCACCACCACCACTACTACTACTACTACTACTACTACTACTACTACTTCTACTGCTACAACTATTACTACCACCAAACCAGAAACCCCACCACAACAAATACTACTACTAATACTATAACCACCACCCCAACCATCACCACCACCACCACCACCACAACCACCACCACCACCACCACCTCCACCACCATCTCTACTACTACTACTACTACTAAAAATACTAACACCACCTCACCATCCCCACCACAACTACTACTAATAAAATTCTGCCACCACCACCACTGCTACTACTACTATTAATACTACTATTATTACTATAACTACTACTGCTACTACTAATACTAAAACGACCTCACCACCCTCAACACCACTACTACTACTACTACTACTACTACTATTATTACCACCACCACCACCACCACCAGCATTTCTAATACTACATCTACTACTACTACTGATACTACTAACACTACCACCGGCCCACCATCCCCACCACCACTACTAATACTACTATTAACACCACCACCACAACCACTATTATTTCTATTACAACTACTAATATTACTAGTGCTAACACCATCCAAACAACCCAACCAACACTACTGCTACTACTACTATTTAAACCACCACCACCACTACTACTACAACAACTACTACTAATATTAATACTACTACTATTGCTACTACTAATACTACCACCAAACCATAAGCCTCAACACCACTACTACTGCGAGTACTACTATTACCACCACTACTACTACTACTATTACTGCTACTGCTACTACTACTCCTATAATTACTACCACCTCCCCTCCATCCCATCCACCACTACTACTATTATTATCACCACCAGCACAACCACCAATACTAGTACTACTTCAATTACCATAACCACCACTACCACCACCACTACTACTACTATTGCTACTATTTCTACTACTACTAATCCTACCACCACCCCACCAACAAAACCACTACTACTGCTACTACTACCACCATCCCATCAACACCACCACCACCACTACTACTAATACTATTACCATCACCACCACTACTACTGCTAAAACTAGTAATATTACTACAACTAATATTACCACCACCCCACCACCCTCGCCATTACCAAATACTAGTAATAGTACTATTACCACGACCACCACAACCACCACCACCACTACTACTACTACTACTAATACTACTAATAATATCAACACCCCACAACCACCAACACCGCCAACACCACTAGTACTACTTCTACTACGACTACTACCACAAACCCACCACCACCACAACCACCACAACTACTACTAATACTAATACCACAAACACAACCACCACCTCTAATACCTCTACTACTACTACTAATGCTACTACTAATACTACAACCACATCACCACCACTACTATTTCTACTATTATTTCCTCCACCAACACCACTATTATTACTACTATTGCTACTACTAATACTACCACCACACCACCACCTCAAAACTACCACTTCTACTAATACTATAACCACCACGACCACCAACACCACCACTGCTTCTACTACTAATACTATAAATACTACCACCACCCCAACACCACCACCACCATTACTATTAGTATTACTACCACCACCTCCCCACCACCAACACCACTACTATTACTACTATTACCACCACCACAGGCACCACCAACACCACTATTGCCACTAGTACTAATACTACAGTTACTAAATATGCTACCAACATACCCAAACCCTACCAACACTACAACTACTACTTTTACCACCACCAATTCTACTACTACTACTTCTACAACTGCTACTACTAAAACTACCACCACCCACGAACCGCAACACCACCACTAATACTACTACTACTATTACCACCACCACCACAACAAACACTAACTCTAGTAATACTACTACAACTCCTACTACTACTACAACTACTACTGCTACTAGTAATACTACCGCAACCCCACCTCGCCCAACACCTCTACTACTATTACTTTTACCGCCAAAACCACCAATACTACTACTAAAACAAAAACAAGAACAACAACTACTACTACTACGACTACAACACCTATTAATACTAACACCACCACAACACCCTCAACATAACTACTACTAATACTATTACCAACACCACCAACATTACTCCTAATATTACTACTACTACCACTACTACTAATACTATTACCACCACCACCACCACCACTACTACTACTACTACTAATATTATTAACACCACCACCACCACATCACCCAAACCAACACCACTACAACTACTACTATAACAACCACGACCACCACAACCACTACTATTTTTACTACTACTACACATACTTTTAAAACTACCACCACCCCACCACTGTAGCCGACACTACTATTCCTACTAATAATACCACCTCCACCACTACTACTACAACAAATACTACTACTACTACAACTACTAATACTACTATTACTGCTACTACTACTACTGTTACCGCCACGACCAACACAACAACTACTACTTTTACTACAACTATTACTTCTACTATTACTACTACTACTACTACTACTATTTCTACTACTAATACTATCACCACTCCACCACCCCCAACACCAAGAATACTAATACTATTACCAGCACGACCACCACCACCAACACAACCACTACTACTACTATTACTATTACTATTACTACTAATTGTATTACAGCAAATACCAATACTACCACCACACCACCAACCCCACCACCACTAATATTACTATTATTACCACCACCACCACCACCACCACCACCACCATTACTACTACTACTACTACTACTATGAATACTATTCCTACTGTTACTACTATTACTACGACCACCCAACCATCCCCAACACGACCACCACTACTACTACTACTATTACCACCTCCACCACAACCACCACCACCACCACTACTACTAATACTACTACTACTACTACTGCTACTACTAATACTACCATCACCCCACCACCTCTACAACCACCGCCGCTACTACGATTAATAATACTACTACTGCTAGAAAAAATAATACCACCACCCCTACCACCGCTACTACTACTACACATTTTACCTCCACCACCAACACCACCATCAACACCACAACAACTACTACTTCTAATACTACTGCTACTAGTAATACTACCACAAACTCACCACCCCAACCACCTCAACTACTACTACTCTTACTCCCACCACCACTACTACTACTATTACTACCACTATTACTACTACTACTACTACTATTACTACTGCTATTACTAATACTACAACCAACACACCACTCCCACACCAACACTACTACTGCCACTACTATTACAACCACCACCACTACCACTACTACTATTACTACTGCTACTACTGTTACTACTATTATACCAAAATCTCAAAACTTCCACCACCACTACTATTACTACTAATACAACTATTAACACCACCAACACCACCACCCCCACCATCACAACTACTAATACTATTGCCAACACCACCACTAACACTACTTCTAATACAACTACTACTGCTACAATTAATACTATCACCACCCCTTCACCCCCACCACCACTACTACTTCTACTACTACTACTATTACCTACACCACCACCACCACCTACACCACGAATACTACTACTACTACTAATACTACTACTACTACTAATACTAGTAGTACTGCTACTACTAATACTATCACCACCACAACTCCCCCACCACCACTAATACTATTCCTAATACTACCACCACCACCACCACTTCTACTACTACTACTGCTACTACTACTGCTACTTCTAATACTACCACCACCACACGAGCCCCACCATCAATACTACTACTACTACTATTACCACCAACACAACCTCAACTACTACTACTACTGCTACTACTAATACAACCCCACCTCACCACCACCACAACAACAAATACTTCTTCTACTGCAATTACCACCACCACTACTACCACTAATAATACTACTACTTCTATTATTAACACTACCAGAAACCTAACACCCCCCCAACCAACATTACTACCACTCCTACTATAACAACCACCAACATGACCACCACCATTGCCACCACCACTAATACTATTAATACTACTACTACTACTACTACTAACACCACCTCAACACCCCCAACACCACCACCACTACTACTACTAATATTACCACCGACAACACCACAATCAACAAATACTAATTCTACTACAACTATTTGCACTAATAATACTACCACCATCCCAAAACCCCCACCACAAATACTACTACTATTATTACAACCACTATAACCACCACCACTACTACTACTACTACTACTGCTACAAATACTACCAACACTACTATACCCCCACCATCAGCACTACTACTTCTATTACTATTAGCACCACCACCACCCTCACCACCAATATTATTACTACTACAACTATTAATACTACTACTACTACTACTGCTACTACTAATACTACCACCAACCCAAAAACCCTACCACCACCACTACTACAACTATTTACACCACCACCACCAACAACTCTACTACTACTACTATTGCTACTACTACTACTAATACTACCACCACCACACCATACCAACCATCACTACTAGTACTATTACCACCACCACCACCACCACCACTACTACAATTACTACTAATACTAGTACTCCTACTAATACTACCATCACACCACCACCCCCAAACAAGAACACTACTACAATTACTACTAATACCAACACCAACACAACCACCACCATTACAACTACTACTACTACTACTACTGCTAATACTTATACTACCACTACTTCACCACCCCTCACCACCAACAATACTACTAGTACTACCTTCAACAACACCACTTCTTCTACTACTCTACTGCGACAACTAACACTACCACCACCCCACCACCACTACCACCACTAAAACTACTGCTATTATCACCACCACCAACACCACTACTACCTCTACTACTGCTACTACTACTATTACTACTACTACTACTACTACTGCTACTAATAATACTAGCACCACCTCACCACTCCCAACACCACTACTACTACTACTACTACTACTACTACTACTACTACTGTTACTACTACTACTACTACTATTACTACAACGACTAGTACTAATATAACCACCACCCCACTACACCCACCTCAAATACTACTATTACTATTTCCACAACCACCACCACTACTACTACTACTAATACTACCACAACTACTACTACTACTACTGCCACTAATTATACTACCACCTCCTAACCATCCACACCACCGTCACTAATACTAATACCACCACCACAAATACCAAACCAAACCAACCATCACCACTACTACTACTACTACAACTACTATTACCACCACAACCACTATTACTATTTCTAATACTACTACTACTATTACCACCACCTCCACCACCAACATACCACTCCAAAATCAACCACTACTACTACAAGTATTAACACCACCACCACCACCACCTCTACTTCTACTACTACTACTACTACTGCTACTGCTACTACTAATACTACCAAAACCCCACCACCACCACCACAACTAATACAACTAGTATTAACCCCACCATCCTCACAACAACCACTACTATTACTACTATTCTCACCACCACCACCAACTCTTCTACTACTACTGCTGCTACTACTACTACTACTAATACTACCAACACCACATCACCACCACCACCACTACTACTACTATTTCCACCACCACCACCACCAGTACTACAAATAATAATATTTGTACTACTACTAATACTACCACCACTCCACAACCACCAAAACCACCACTATTACTATTACTACTATTACCACCACCACCACCACTAATACTACTTCTACTACTACTATTACTGCTACTATAAATACTACCACTACCCCACAACATCCACCATCGCTACTACTACTACAAATTTTACCACCACCACCACCAACACCAACACCACCACCATTACTACTACTACTACTACTACTACTACTACTACTAATGCTACTACTAATAATCCTACAACTATTACTACCACCACCCCACCAACCCTACCACCACAACTACTAATTCTATTAACACCACAAACACCACTGCTACTACAAATACTACTACTACTAATGCTACTACTAATAGTACAACCACCCCACCATCCCCACCACCATTATTACTACTACTACAACTACTACTGCTACTATTCTTACTAATGCTACTACTAATACCACCATCACGTCACCAAGCTCACCACCACCAATAATATTTCTAATAAATTTACCATCACCCCACCACCCCGACCATCACAAGCACTACTACTACTACTATTATTAAGACCACCAACACCACCACTACTACTACTATTACTGCTATTAATAATAGTACAACCACCCGACCACCACCGCTAACACGACTAACACTTCTACTTCTAATATTACTACTACTACTGCTACTACTACTACTACGGCTGCTACTACTAATACTACCACAAACACCATCACTACGACTAATATTATTACCACCACCACCACCAACAGCACCACCACCACCACCAGCACCACCACCACCACCACCACCACCACCAACACAACCACCACCAAAACCACCACCATCATCAACAATACTATTAATACTACTATTACTGCTACTACTAATACTATCACAACCTCATCACCCCCAACACCACTACGACTACTAATAGCACCACCCTCAACATCACCAGTACTACTACTACTACCAGTGCTACTTCTAATACTACAACCACCCCACCAACACCACCACCACTACTACTACTATTATTAACACCAGCACCACCACCACAACTACATCAACTACTACTACTACTACTAAAAATATAATTACTTCTACTTATGCTACTACTACTACCTCCAAAAACCCACCAGCCCAACCACCGCCACTAATACGACTACTACTGCTACTACTACTACTACAATTAGGACGACGACCACCTCCACCACCACCACTACCACTTCTTCTACTGCTACTACTAAAACTACAACCACCACACCACCCCTACCTCCACTACTACTACTACTATTACCACCACCACCGCTAACACTACTACTACGTACTACTTCTACTTTTACTACTAACACTACCACCAACCCACCACTCCCAAAACCACCACCAACACTACTACCAATACTACTACTGCTACTTCTAATACTACCTCCAAATCACCACCCCCACCACCACTACTACAACGACTATTACCACCAATGCAACCAACACCACCACAAATATTACTTCTAATATTACCACCCCACCCCCACCATTCCTATTACCACTAATACTGCTGCTACTACTAATACTACCACCACCCCGACACCCCAACACTACCACTACTACTACTACTATTACCACCAAAACCACCACCACCACAACTACTACCACTAATACTACTGCTACTACTACTAAGACTGCTACTACAACTACTTATACTACCAGCACCCCACCACCACCACCACCACTACTACTACTACTACTAATATTACCACCCCCCTACTCCACCACCAATACTACTATTAATATTACCACCACCACAACCACCACGACCACCACCACCATCACCACCAATATTAACACTAGTACTTCTACTACTGCTACTAATAAAATTACCACCACCCCTTCAGCTCTACCACCACTACTTCTACTTCTATTACCACCACCACTATCACCACTACTACTATTATTACTACTATTATTACCACCAACCCAACACCACCACTACAAACAATAGTACTACTACTACTATTACCACCACTACCAACAACACTACTAGTATTACTACTACTACTACTGATAGTACTAATACTACCACCACCCCACCAACCTCACCACCGGCACTGCCACTACTACTACTACTAATACTACTAGTATTACTTCTACTACTAATACTACCACCACCCCACTGAACTCCACAACCACAACTAATACTTCTAATACCACCAAAACCACCACCAATACCACTACTACTACTAATACTGCTACTACTATTATTAATACTGCCCCACCAACCCAACTACTTCAACTACTACTAATTTTACCTTCACCAAAACTAATAATACTATTACTACAACTATTACTACTACTACTATTAATACTACCACCACACCACCACTCCCACCACCACCACCACTAATACTACTAGTACTACTATTACCAAAACCACAACCACCAACACCAACACCACTACCACCACCACTACTACTACTACTACTATTACCACCAACAACACCACCTATACTACTACTACTACTACTACTATTGCTTCTATTAATACTAACTACACGTTACCAAACACACAAGCACTATTACTATTATTACTACAACCAACACCAAAAATACTACTACTACTACTACTACTACTACTACTATTGCTACTACTAATACTACCGACACTCCACCACCACCAACACCTCCACTACTACTACTACTACTATTACCACAACCACCACCACCAATATTAATACTACTACTACTACTACTACTACTACTACTACTAATGCTATTATTAATACTACCGCCAACCCACCACACACACCATCACTACTACTACTACTATTACCACGAACACCACAATTACTACTACTAATTCTACTACTACTACCAATGCTTCTTCTAATACTACCACCACACCACCTCCCTCACAATCTCCAATACTACTACTATTAGTACTATTACCATCAACTACACTACTAATACTAATACTACTATTGCTACTAATAATATTACCACCACTCCACCACCACCACCACTTCTACTACTACTTCTATTACCAACACCACCACCACTACTATTACTACCACTACAACTACTACTACTAATACTAACAGAACCACACCACCCTGACCACCACCACTACTACTATACTACCATTACCACCACCACCACCACTAATACTAATACTACAAATACTGCTACTACTACTATTAATCCTACCACCAACCCACAACCCTCACCACAAGAACCACTAATATTATCACCAACACCACCACCACCACTACTACTAATTCTACTACTGAAACAATCAGCACCCTATCACCCACACCACAACAACTAATACTACTATTACTCTTACCACCTCCACCACCACCACCACTACTACTATTATTACTGCTACTACTTCTACTACTACTAATACAACCACCACCTCACCATCACCAAAACCACTAATACTACTACGACTACCACCACTCCATCACCACCACCAATACTTCTACTACTACTATTACCACCACCACCACTACTATTACTATTACTACTAATTCTACAAATACTATTACTACTACTAATACTACCACCACCACACCAACGCCACCACTAACACTGCTAGTACTACTACTACTATGAAAAACACCACCACCATTACTACTACTTCTGCTACTACTTCTACTATTACTAATAGTACCACCACACCACCACCACAACCACCATCACCATTAAAAATATTACTACTACTACTACCACCACACCACCACCACCACCACCACCACCAACACTACTACTACTTCTACTATTACCACCTTCACTACTATTACTACTATTGCTACTACTAATACTACTACACGACCACCTCCACCACCACCACTATTACTACTATTACCCCCACCACCACCACAACTAGTAATAATACTACTGCTACTACTAATACTTAAACCACCCCACCAAAACAACATTACCACAACTACTACTACATTTATTATTACCATCAATACCACCACCACCACTACTATTATTACTACAACCACAACCTCACAACCACCACCATCACTACAACTACTACTATTACAATCACCACAAACATCACCACTACCTCTACTACCACTAGTAGTACTGATACTGCTACTAATAATACTACGAACACCCCACCAGCCCTACCACCACTATTAATACTATTAGCACCACCACCACCTCCACTACTACTACTACTACTACTACTGCTATTACTACTACTACTACTAATAATACCACCACCTAAATACCCACACCACCAAAACTAGTACTAATACTACTATTACCACCAACACAACCACCAACACTACTACTACTACTACTACTACTGATACAAATAATACTACCACCACCCCACCAACCTCACCGCCACCACTACTACTACTACTATTACCACCACCACCACCACCACCACCACCAACACTATTACTACTACTACTACTACTACTGCTACTTCTAATACTACCGCCAACACACCACCCCCACCATCACTACTTCTACTACTATTACCACCACCAACACAATTACTACTACTACTACTATTACTACTGCTACTTCTATTACTACCACCACACCAACACCCTCACAATCTCCACTACTACTACTACTACTACTATTATTACAACCACATACACTACTACTACTTATACTACTATTGCTACTAGTAATAATACTACCACCCCACGACTACCACCACTTCTACTACTACTTCTGTTACCACCACCACCACTACTATTACTTCTACTACTACTGCTACTACTAATACTATCACAACCACACCACCCTGACCACCACCACTACTAAAATACTACTATTACTATCACCAACACCACTAACACTAATACTACAATTACTGCTAATACTACTATTAATACTAACACCACCCCAACACCCTAACCACCACAACCACTAGTATTATCACGTGCACCTCCACCACCACTACTACTACTACTATTACTACTACTGAAATTACCAGCACCCTCTCACCCTCACCACAAACACTAATACTACTATTAATCTTACCACCACTACCACTTCTACTACTATTACTGCTACTACTTCTACTACTGCTACTACTACTACTACTAACACTCCACCACAACCACCACCACTAATATTACTACTACTATTACCACCACCAACACTATTACTACAAATACTAATAATTCTACTGCTACTAATACTACTACTAATAATACTACCACCACCCAACCACCCCCACCACTAACACTACTAGTACTACAAATATTACCACACCCACCACCATTACTACTACTAGTGCTACTACTACTACTATTACTAATACTACCACCACCCCACCACCCCCACCACCACCACCACTACTAGTACTATTACCACCACCAACGCAACCACCACCACAACAAACGCCACCACTACTACTAATACTGCTACAACTAATACTTCCAACACCCCAAACCCCCACCACCACCACCACATCTACTACTACTATTACCATCACCAACACCTCCACCACATCTACTACTACTACTAATACTATTATTGCTATTACTACTAACACTACCACCACCCCAACAAACCCAAAAACATCATTACTACTACTACTACTACCTTACCTTCACCACCACCAACATCAATACTACTACTACTACTACTACTACTACTAATGCGACTACTACTACTACCACCACCCCACCACCACCAACACCACTACTAATTATATTAACACCACCACCACCACCACTATTACTACTACTACTACTACTAATATTATTATTGCTACTACTAATTCTATCACCACCCCACCACACCCAACACCACCAATACTACTACCACTATTCGTACCACCACCACCACCACCACCACCACCACCACCACCACCACCACCACCACCACCCCCACCACCACCACCACCACCACCACCACCACCACCA
>Ga0131853_10016646_pt1 | contig 13400 bp, 15 predicted proteins | sample TergutLab28metaG_FD_92764 | JGI IMG/M metagenome (GOLD analysis project Ga0131853, IMG submission 92764) | Labiotermes labralis P1 segment gut microbial communities from Petit-Saut dam, French Guiana - Lab288 P1 (version 2) (version 2) | ecosystem: Host-associated > Arthropoda: Insects >...
ATATATATATATATATATTACTAGAGTTGATGTTTATTTAGCCTCTGGAAGCCCTTCATTGTATGGTTCAGAGTTTGGGAAACACTTTGCTATGGATTTAGGAGGACTTGATTATTACAAAGTTCGTTTATTCATTACACTTGATTATCAGTTATTATACTCTGCTTACCTGAGTCTAAGACATGTCTAAATTCATTTGTTTGAATATGATACATGTAAGAAAGAGAATGGAAATATTCTTTTCAGCAAAGATCTATAATCATACATTTCACTGTCAGTGTAGATTAATAGATTATGATATACAGTAGTTTTTGAGCACCTGTGAATAGCTAGATTTGCCAACATGTTTAGTATGTCGTGTTCAGTTAGTTTGTGAATTTGGCTGATATTTCATCCAACCACACAATGTCACATTGACTCCAGCATCGTAAGCCCACATTTACAAAAAAAATATATTTTGGAATATTCAGGTTGGAGATCAACTCCTTGAGGTTTGTGGTATTAATATGCGAAGTGCAACATATCAGCTGGCAGCTAATGTCTTGCGACAGTGTGGCAACTCCATAACTATGTTGGTGCAGTACAGCCCAGACAGTAAGTGAAGGATTTTCTTACATAGTGTCTTAACAATTTGCCGATAGGCCACATAGAAAGATGTGAATTTTATACTGTACACTTGAAGGGTCATGTGGTTTCACAATACTTACATAGTGGCTTGCCTGGCTTACATATTGCTTCAAGATTATTGGTAGCCTGAAGCAGAATGTTCAAATCTCCAAGTACACACACAGACCTCGTTATCTCACATTGTTAGAACTGTAAAGACTCTAGCAAAACAACCAGTGATTATTTTCCTCTACAAATTCCCTTGGTATGAGCCGTGGCTTTGCATAGGACATTTATGAAATATAATGATATTTTGTCTGAGTTATATGTTTGCATGTTTTCTGATATGTGTTGTGATGACTGTGAAACAGAAATGTTGAATAGTAACATTGCCATAACTAGTTCATGTAAACAGTTGTGACTGTGTCCCATGGTTTGTACCAATGATGGTAAAACAAGTTCAAGAGTACAAGTAGAGCAGCAAAACTGAATGTGATAATTGATAATCCTGAGGCTGTTGCTGAGATCATGAGAGCATATTGTTGACAACTTTGTTCATGTATACACCTAACAGTCCAATTTTTACCATTCTCAATACAGGGGAGAGGGGGGCACATTTGAACATTTTTTTTTAAATTGTAAATGAAGAAAAAGGGATAGACGATTCCAACAAAAAGTGACATACACTATGATGTTTCCTCTGACTGCTAAGTAGTGTGAAAACACCTCTCTTTTGCACATTTTAAATACAGAACCCAATTTAATTATCCTATATTCTGTTAAAAGTTGCCCCAACCAGGGTGCACCTTTGAACCAGTAAGAGCCCCGTTTGAACATTCACATTTTTAACAGAAAAGTCAACGGTATTACACAATAAGATATATTAGTCACATGAAGAAACATATTATTAGGGATAAATATGTGACAAGCATTATTTAAAATTGTGACAGAATCAAGTACTATTTGACAGTTCACCTCAAATGGCAGAAGCATGTACACTCAGCTTCAGAAACGTCATCCTTAATTAGCATTGTAACATGACAAGTCCATGCCAGATGTAATAGTGACTATTCTGTGACCACTTGCTGAAACCATTGCATGTGGTGACAATGTCATTGGGATCTATTACTGCATTGTCTTTGATCAGCACAGAGCAAAATATCTAACATATGAGTCACATATTGAGCACTCAGGTGTTACAACCATCAGGGCCCATTTCTTGTATCAGCCCAACAAAATATTTCACTGTTTTCTTTTTTGCTGATTTTAGCAGAACAAAATTGTTTGGCTCAAGTGCCTGGGTAATGGAGTTCACATCGTCTTCGCAGTCACTCTGTAAAATCGTTGGTTTTATGGATGGTAAAATCAGAATCATGTGTGTTGATGTGTCTTAGTACAGCTTCGTAACACATGTTTTGGATTTCTTCTGAAGTTTGGGATCGGGAGTGTCAGTTGGTCTTGGCAGTAAGATCTTGAATGCATTCCTTCTCAGGTATCAGTCAATTTTTAATTTTCCTTTCAGCTGTCCATCACTTCTGCTTACATTGTGTGCAGCCCTTGGATATAGCCGAACCTCTTCTGGGGTCCCTTTATTTTCCACAGAGCTGCCTACTTGTGACATTGATGATATCAAGCACACTGACAATGCTGTTGGAGCAGAAGGTTCATTCCTCCCACCACATAAATCTCCCACTTTAAAATCTTCATCACTAAAAGAATTTCTTGAAAATGGCCAACTTCCAAAATTCTCAAACCCACCCAAAACATTCTTCATGATAAGTGAAACAGGATGTGCACAGGCGATAATACATCTCAGATCAAGGATGCCGTCTTTCCAGGATTGGTCATCACCCACTCATATTGTTCAACAGCATATTTTGTCTTAAAAGGCCATATGACAGTAACATCAAGAGGCTGTAGGTGATGTGTTCAGTGCACTGTAAAGGTGGCACAGAATATTTTGCTAAAAATGGAAAAAATTCAACAGAAAGCGTATATGCCACATGGTTTTAACCTTTATCCGACAAACGCACCAGATCCTTTTAAATCAGCATCTTACAAACGCTCCAAACCGCCGGCCATTTAAATGCCCCGCACACTCATGTAGAGGCTTAGAATTATAGCCCCACTTGTTTTCTCCACATTGTATAGTGGTTTGTGGTGAGATTAATGCTCCAGCCACTTTACCCAATAACGTACATATGCGCCTCATGAATACCAAATTTCTAGTCAGTCTCTACTCTTTGAAACAGCTGTATGTTTGTTTTTATGCTAAGCAAGTGTCTCATTTCATTTCCCACATTTAGCCATGCCACTACATTCGAGGTGCCTCGGCGAAGAATTCCAATCCGAGGCCTCATTCACTCTGATAAGTGTTGCTGTTACAGGAATTCTGTTTGTGAAGGAGTGCTTCGTATAAGTATTTGCTTGCTGTGTACTCCGCTCTGAACTAAAGAATTGCTTATTTGGCGACTGAAATACGACACTGTTCCTCGCTATAGTCGCAACAGAGACACACATTATGTTTGCGGTCGCAGGATATATTACTGCTAAAAGGGACTAAGCACCAACTGTCTGTATATAATAAAATGCAAATATTTTGCAGGTTCTCTCTGTCAGTCTTCCATTTCAGTTCGGTTTCTGGTTCATTACAGAAGGGCGGTTTGAAAAATAAGATAAACAGGACGCATAAACTCGCCCACACAAATAAATATAGACAATTGTGGGCTACTTTTTGAGGTCAAGGTTTTCCCATGACTTACTCGTGTATAGAACGTGTGAAGCTCTCTAGCCAACTGCACTGGGCTTATTATTCCTACTGCAGTTACATATATATGAATAAACAGACTGGTCTTGTAAATAGTCAGCCGAAACATGGCATTTCACTGCGTTAAGTCTTGGCCGGACCATGACCCACCAGCAGAGGGTAATTTCTGCGATAATAACGGGAAGGTTATAAAGCTGCAAATTGTGGTGGATTATAACCGCCACATGGGCTATGTAGATAAGGGAGATAGAATGGCAATTTCTTATTCTATCAACTGTTGCACATGGAAGTGGACAAAGAAACTCTTCTTCCATCTGTTTGACCTGGCCATTCTGAATAGCTACATCCTTTTTTCCTCACTGGGGGGTAAGAAAATTTCGCATAGCGATTTTCAGAACACCCTACTGGGGAATTTATTGGCACACGCTGGACATGAACAGTATGTGCAAAGGCCAATAGGAAGACCACCTGCTGTAGCCATTCAAGTTGTTAGATTTGAAGAATGTGGCAGGAAGCATTGGCCTATTCCGTCAGCCACGCGAAGATGATGTCATGTGTGGCGAAAAAGGGTGTCACCAGAAATGTTTCAGTGATATGCGAAAGGCCTGATGTAGCTCTTTGTTGTGATAGAAGATGCTTTGTGGACTGCCACAACAAGGCAGATCCCTGAAACATTTCAGGCTGTTCAACCGGACCTCCCTACCTAAAACTGTGGCCTCAGCTGGAAATGTAAGGAAAATAAATTTAAAATTTTAAAAATACGTTTTTATTTAGGCAATAGAATTTTATATATTTTTCAGAGAACCGCTGAAATATCTCTGTTTTAGTTATTATTCCCTTGACGGACTAAGGAAATATCATGTAGAGACTCTTGATTCCTCCACATGAAAGATACACTGGAAATGATGGCGAAAGTCGGTAGACTAGAACAGCATTCAACAAAAGGTTGGCCAGTCTCGGTTCGTGATAACGACACAGCTAAAATTTTGTGTGTGAACTGCGAGTGATGTGAAGAAAAAAGTTGTTAGTGAAGTTTTGAGAAAGTATGGAGTGTATGTGAAATAAGATTATTTTTCTGACACTATCACGCCAAGGCATAACCCCACAAATCTTGAGGCTGAAATTTACTGTGCATACATCGGGCCCGAAATAGAAACGCAAGTAAAATAAATTGAAAATTATAAAACTTTTAAATTAATTTCCTACTTAATCTTTTTCTAAACTAAATATCTTTGATTTATTCGCAATACAGTGCAGATTATTTCATTATCCCTGGTTCGTTATATATAAACATATATTGTCAAACGCGCAAAGATTTAAAGGGCCGTCGCGGAGAAAATTCGTAAGTTGAGCACGAAGACTGAATTAAAGGTCCGTAGGATAAAGGATAATGTACCCTTTCATTGACAACATTGACAGTTGTCGTTACATATAGTAGTTGAGAATAATTTATTCTGTATTGTGCTTTGTGCTTCAGTTTTAAATAGATTTTCCTGTTTTTAACTGATTTCCTTCTTTACAGATCATATATCCACAAAATATAATTCATAAAAGAAGTATGACATTACTGCCATTCAGATGTGCCCCTCACATCACAAAGTATTTTTACATAACAGTATACTTCACTGGTTATGATTATCATCTTTCTTGAGTATGTAAATGATAGCTTAAAAATTCACCTCTTCAACATTGTGTGGGAAGTATTTGCAGAATACTTCAAGAAAATACTGCAGGCTTATGCGTGACAGCTACAGAATTAATATTTATACCACAAAATAAACAACTGCATCACAGCCAGACAAATGGCACAGCTGAGATGCACTCTGTACGACACGTACAGCCTGCAGTTCTCCCACATTGCAGTAACAGTGGTCTTCCAAAAATTTTCAAAATAACAAAATTATTTAAAATATTCAGACATGCCCCACTGTCCCCTGTAGAGCAGTGAGAGATATTGCCTGAAGTGTTGACATGGTCCAAGTGTGTTTTTAGGACTGATAATTTTGAGAGGACAAAGCAGAAAAGGCAACATAGGACACTACTGGCCAACTGTCCTCACAGTTTCAACACAGTGTTTCCCCCACTCTGTGATTAGAAATTGTTTTGAATCCACTTGGAAATCCCGGATTTTAGTGCAAACAAGCAGCAAACACTTTATGAAAAGGCTGTTTGAATATTTTGTGTGATTTTTTTTTTTTTTACATAAATTCAGGTTAGTTTATGGCCCACAAAAAAAAGTGTATGTGTGTGTGCACGTGGGTGGGAGGGCATGCGTGCGTTGGTGTGTGTGTGTGTGTGTGTAGCATTGTCATGTTTTTTGTATGATGTAGAAATATGGATGTTTGGTGGAAGGGCATTGGAAGACGCATTGTTTTCAGTTGTAGATAAACTTTAGCCAGAACTGTTATATCTGTTGAAACAAATTTTTGTAATAGTGTAAAATTAGCTGCATCATTGTTAGACAAAAAGACAAGTGTCTGTTGTATGGGAGGTGGTGGTGGTGGTGGTGGTAGTAGTAGTAGTAGTACCAGCAGCAGTAAAAGGAGTCTTCATAGATTGAAATGCAGGAAACTGGCTGGTTGTCATTCTTACTTTTTCAGAGAAGGGCCTCTCCATGTGTTTTCAGCTTAAGTACAGAGCTTAAACAGTAAATGGTAACTTCCATGGGCAGAAGAACAGTTCTTGTTTTGAGAAGTGGGTGAAATAAAAATTAGTCCCAAACATAAACCCAAAATTTAGTGGAAATTTTTTTAAAATGCAACATACTACCCGGTGCAGGTGTACAGAATTCCAAAGAAATGCACATTGAAAGTAAAGATGATATGGCCTCATAGGCAGAGGTTACCTGTGATACCACTGTGATTTAATATCAGCTCTACTAGCTTGTGCCAAAAGAAAAAGCATGCAGGTTTGACCACTGTGAATGCATCCAGTTGCAATCTCAGTCTAGTTGAACTTCCCTCAGCTAAGGTGAAATGTTGTATTAGCTCGAGTAATGTGAGTGTGCAATTATCTTTGAACTGTTTAAAAAAGTTATCTTGAGACATGAACACAGATACCTCCAACTGTGTATCCCTTGTATTACCCTATCAGGAAGTTCATAGAATTTAACATTTCAGATTGAAGAAAAGATATAGAACCAAAACAGCTAAATTGCAAAAGCCATCAGCATCCATGAGATTGTTTTGATAATTCTAATGCTTAATTCATTGCATAATGTAGTTTATTTCAACAAAAATGACCCAGTGAATGAATTACACGTTAGAAGTATCAAAATATTCTCAGGACACTCCACGCTGTCAAGGTGAAAGTCATCCTCTTGATGCATTATTAGTATTTCATTGCACTTCAAAGCCACATTAATGGTAAAATTACTTGAATTAGAAATTTTGTGTTAATGGGTCATTGTATATTTACAAAATATTTATGTGTATACTTGTTTAATTTTTTATAGAGTATCATGAGCTAGAAGGGTCTGTGAGTTCGAGTAGTGAAGGAGGCCCGTCAAGATCTGGTTCTCCCACTCCATGTAACTCTCCTAAAACACCTCGGAAGCCACCACCCCTGCAACTGGAGAAACTGTCCTCATCAGCCATATCAAGTCTGCGAGGGATCCCACAGCCTTCACATGGAACTCTTACCCGTAGCCAAGTAACACATGCTGTGTCTACTCTCCAAAGACAGAACGCTACTGTGAGGTGAGTGACATATTATGGGAAGACCAGGCAAAGTGAAGTTCATAGGTTATGCAGAATTCCCATTACACAGATGTTGCTCAGCTTTTTTTACAAATATTGTACAAAATTTATCTGTAGATTAGTACATAAAGGCTAAGGTTAACCTGCATTATATTTAAAGATTCTACTCACACTGTACAAGGAAATAATCACCGTTTGTTCTGAGATCCATACAAAACACTCAAATACATTGTGTGCAGAATGTATAATTCGTGAATGTTAAACTGGGTGGTACAAAAAATAACCCCTAGTCTTTGAAAAGTCAATTTGTAGTTACGTGTGTGTTCCATCGTATAATTACTGAATAGATTTTGGTGAATTTTGGTATCATGTGGTCTACTCTCATTCTGAAGTGAATTTAATTTTACATATATTTATTTATTGAACCCCTCTTTACATGAAGCTGAAATTAAATGTTTCACATGTTCTCTCAAAAACAGCTTGTAGTGCATATGGCAAAATATTGACCTTACTAAGGTCCGTAACTTTTATCTAAACATTTTCACGAAGGAAATACTTAATGAAATGTAATGAGAAATAATTTTTGACCATGCAGTGATATTTGCAGTGATTTGCTTTATGTCAGTGCATTTGCACGAAACCATATGAGCACTGTCTACATTGCAAGTAATGTGCTTGAAAAATATGTACTCCATTTTTCAGATAGCAAGTTGTTATGACAGTAAAGTAGTTATTATATCCTGAACCTGATAGGGTACCAGTTAACACACTTGCTGTGTGGTTGTGAGGTCCCCATTGTAATTCTGGCATAGGGATGGTTATACTGTTCAAGGCTTTCATGGAAATTTTTGGACCCCCCCTCCCTCCTCCAGGAGAATGCCAGAATAGTGCCCAAGGATGGGCACATTAACTGATACACTTATCTTTCCCAAGTCTTCTTTTAAAATATAACACAACCTTATCAATTGATATATCTTTTTCAAATAACAAAACAACAGCTTATGTTTATGCCTTACACAAGACATCTTATTGTGTATATCATACAGAAAATTTGAACAGTGATGTATAGGCTGTTGTATATAATTATGGTATCATGTCCTTCTTCTTCTTCTTCTTCCTCCTCTATTTCTTCTTCTTATTCTTCTTCTTCTTATTCTTCTCCTCCTCCTCCTCTGTCTCCTCCTTATTCTCCTCATCCTCCTCCTCTTTCACCTCATTCTTCTCCTTTTTCTCCTTCTCCTCCTACTTTTCCCTCTCCTCCTCCTCCTCCTCCCTCTTCTTCTTCTCCTCCTCCTTATTCTCCTACTCTATCTTCTCCTTCTCCTCCTCCTCCTTCACCTTATCCTTCTCCTTTTTCTCCTCCTCCTCCTCCTTCTCCTTCTTCTTCTTCTCCTTCTTCTCCTCGTCTTTCCCCTCCTCCTTTTCCTCCTCCTTCTCATCATCATCCTCCTCCTCCTCCCCTTCTCCTCCTTCTCCTTCATCTTCAATTTTTGAGCATGGGTTTGTTATCAGGTCTTTTCTTTGCTTACAGGAGTCCAGATGATCCCAGCAAGTCACCTGTTCATGATGAAGAGCGTTTTCTCTACATTGAGACAAGAAAATGCAGCAACCTTGGTATAAGTTTGGTTGGAGGAAATGCAGTAGGAATCTTTGTGCATAGTGTTCAGCCTGATTCCTTAGCTTACAACTCAGGTTTAAGGTAAGAACTCCAAACAATTTTATGAGCATGTGAGACAGTCTAGCAGCAGGTTGTATAAAAATTTGTGACTTTTTGTAATAAATTATATTGTATAAAGTATGTGTGAGGGTCTCAGCTTTCTTCTGCAATGCATAAATAATGCTTGCAAGACACTGACTATTATAAATGCTGCTTGCCTTTCCCCATTAGCAAAGATTCAAGAACCCTCTGACCTGTTTGCATTACGTGAGTATCTTGTACTGTTTGACAAACAAGAATTAGTGATTTGAAGGGCATTTTGGTCTGACAAATATAAGGAGATTGGTGTGTGAAAAGAACTAGTAAAAAGCTTAGTTGGTGGTAAGCACAGAACAGAAGTGATTCAAATGCACTACATTTAAGGTATCATACACCAGACATTTTCAGCAGAGGAAATGGAGTATGGGGCAGCATATTTGTGTTTTGATGTTTCCAGGCCCATTCTGTAAGTTTCTCAGATTGAAACCTTGCCTAATATTTTTGGGGTTTTTGTTGTAAGATACATGTTTATAACACTTCCACTTCTTTTGGAAAGCATTTGATATGCTATGGCAAGGTTCACAGCCTACCACATTCTTGAAATGTCAGGGACAGTATGAGAAGCATTGTCATTTTCCAACCTTTGAAGAACAGGAAGAAAGAAAGGGAGTTAGTGATTAGTGATGAACAAAGTAGTACATGTTTAATGTTGGCAGCTTCATTGATTTGTGAATCTGATTATTGTGATCTAAAACAACTTATGAATGAAAGAGTTGGGAATCTGCTTGTGAACTGTAACACAAAAGGTCCTGATAATAACGAGGTGCAGCTGCGGTAAATGCTTCATTGCTGTGGTGACTGTGGTAGAAAGATACATTTATTTGTTTTTCCTTGTTCTGTTTCGCATCCGTATTGAAGTAGTAAATACAAGTGTAACACAACCTAAATATTAGTTATTGAACACCCTTCATACTTGTGTAACATACTCATTTATTTCTGCATAAACATTTAATACAACAGAATCTTAGATTTTTTATACCTTATAGTGTCACAGCATCATTGTAATTTTTAAGAAACAGACCTTATATACAGCTTTCATAGGTTTTGTTATCAATTTTTACATGAAGGATGATGATGATGATTCATTAGCTGTTGCCTTACAAAATTTCCTGGCCATATATTACATAACTGCCACCTCATCTGCCATATATTTATACTTAAAGATATGGTATTAATAAAAGGTGAAAGTGATGTCACCTCCAATGCCTGGTGTACTGTGCTCCCATATTACTTGGCTGTGGTTTACTTCACAATGCTGCCAGTTTGGCAGTTTCCAAAACCTCTGCTTTGGTTCAAAAGCTATAAAGAACCTCGGCCTTACAGATGTGATATAAGCTTTTCCTGTTTTTAAACAGTTGAATGGTAAGGAAGGAGGTCTAAAAATGAACATTCATAGCAGTATCTAGTGTATTAATTTAAATCTGCCACTTAATATTGGGTATATGCTGAAGGCATTCATTAATTATATGATTTTTTGCAGAACTGGCGATCAGATACTCGAATACAATGGAACAGACCTGCGAAATGCTACTGCTGAGGAGGCAGCTTATGAACTCGCAAAACCAGCTGACAAAGTGACAGTAGTTGCACAGTACAGTATGGATCGTAAGTGATTCACATTCTTTCACTTTTTAACCAGAATCCTGAATATTTATTTTTATACTATTAGAGTGGATCAGGTCTATAGAAAATTCACTGTGAAGTTCCACAAATGAAAGTATGTGTTCAGGCTGCGTGGTGGTTGACACCATCGTCATGCACTGGAAATTCCTGCATTGTCTGTGAGTGAATAATACACACACTTCAACCCATGAAGAAGGGTATGGTGATCTGGGCCCACAGCCAGGATGATGAATTAATAATAGTATCCAGAATTTGGTAGGGAAACCATGGAAAATGGTTGGTTGGAATAAGATGAAAGAATAATATTAAAACTAATTTTAGCAATGGTTGTGAAGATGTGAGCTGACATACTATTGGTATGTTACAAGACTTGTAAAACATAGCCTGATCACTGTTTATGCTTTATTAAAAGGCTGATTAAAGGGAGTGTTGCCCTTGCAGGTTACAACGAAGTTAAGGATAAACCAGGAGACAGTTTTTATATACGCACAATGTTTGATCGTGTTGGAGATTTGGGTGATTCACTACAACTTCGATTTCGCAAAGATGATGTGCTTTATGTTGATAACACCATGTTCAATGGAGTGCCAGGACACTGGAGGGCTTGGCTAGTTGATGAAGATGGTCATCGGCAGCAGTGTGGGATAATACCTAGCAAGTACAAGTAAGTGGTTTTGAGCAGCTTTTACCCAGCGGCACACACATAGTTTAGAGTGCCTGAAAACAAAGTACTCAAAAAATATGGGGTGTAAAATAAATGGATAATTTACTATTGCAATCACTTGCACAGTGAGGAACTTTATAACTTGTGCAGCTTGCCTGATGTGAGTATATACATCAAGAAGCTTATAATTTGCTTTAATGGGGAACAAGAAATTCAGGAAGGAGACATAATAGGTTTGATACAACATGCAGCAATGGTCATTTATTAATTTTTATGTTTAAGAGGTCAGATAAAAAAAAAAGGATTGAAATATAGAAGCGGAGTAGTAATGAGAGGAGAGAGGAGAATGCAGAATGTTCATACATAGGGCATAACTGTTGTGGTGGAAATGTTATTGGTTAGCTGTGTTGATTCTGGTGGTGGGGATAGTTGTGTTTGATTGGTTGGTTTGTCAGTTGGTCAGGCAGTCGGTTGGGTTGGTTGGTTGTTTGACTGGTGGTTGTTTGTTCCCAAGGTTTATAATAGTAATATAGGTGTTTTTTTCATAGGGTGGAAGAAGAGTTACTTTTACGCCGCAGTTTAGGTGACTTGGAGGCAGATGCAAGGCGTGGCTCCACATCAGCAAGACGTAGTTTCTTTCGCCGTAAGAAACACCAGCGCAGCTCATCTCGAGACTCAAAGGAATTAGCCAGTTTTTCTAACATTAATCTTGGATGGTATAGTGATTCTGGTACTCTGAATGAAGAGGTTGCTCTTTGCTCCTATCAGCGCGTGGAAAGGCTTGATTGTAAGTACAAGATATTTTAGTGTGAATTCCAAAATGGTTTTCTACAATTTTTTATAATCCTGTCTGTAGGAATGTCACATGGATGGCAGTAATTTAACCCACTCTGGCATTTTATTTTTGCGTGTAATTTATAGATGACAAGAGACTGGCAGATTTTTTGTATTATATAACTTGCTTGAGTCAGCTTGTGTTTATGTCCTTTGTATGCCAAGAAAATGAAGGACTAGGAAGCCATAATGCAGATTTAATCTTTAGTGTCCTTGTGTCCTAGATATAGGATGGCATTTCAAACCCCACCTGGCTCAAGCATCCTAGTTATGGGTCAGCCATAGCCCCTTCATTTAAATGTTTTGCGCTCAGCTCCATGAAAACATACTTGGGAATAAATTATAGCCTCACTCATTCTTTATCTTTGAAATAAATCAAATTTGTGGTTAGCTTCAGGCTCCGGTCGCTTTAATCCCGGGAAGGAACCCATATATCCATTGAATAAGAGAGTGTATTGTCTCTGGAGATGGTTTAGACGATGTGGCTAGTTGTATTCTTTATTTTTCATTGGTCGGTACATTCTGGCATGTGTTCTGCTGCCAGCTGAAGTGCAAAAGCTGATCGGGTTTCTAAGTATTCATTCTGGCTCTGCACAGTGGAAAGCATAATTCTTTGCCATGTGGCTTCCATTTCAAAGACAGAGTTTTACTGCTGGCATATAAACAGCAGATTTCCTATGCAGTGAGAAGTTATGATAGCCGATGTACAGTCATGCATCACTTAACGACGGGGATACATTCTGAGAAATGTGTTGTTAGGCAATTTTGTAATTGTGCAAACGTCATAGAGAGTACTTACACAAACCTAGATAGTAGAATACACACCTAGGCTATATGGTATAACCTATAGCTCCTAGGCTACAAACCTGTACACCATGTTACTGTACTGCATGCTGTAGGCGGTGGCAACACAGTGGTATTATAATATTTTATTATAATGTTATAATCTTATATTATAATATTGTAATCTTACGGGACCACCATCGTATATGCGGTTCGTTGTTGACAAACTTTGTTATGCAGCGCATGACTGTAGATGGTACCAAAAGTCGTTTCGCATCTATACTGCATTCGTCAGGAACATCCCTCAGACTGAACTGTTATGTGTCTTTAAAAACAGATCAAGCCTGTACATGCATCTCTACAAGCATGTGGGTGGCCATTTCTAACATTTGTGTAACTAGAGTAAATATGAGAAATGTATTCAAAATGAAATAGTTTTATTTTGAGTATTAAAAACACAATGGGATGTCGTCTGTTAAAATATGAGAAATGTATGTTGTTATAAATGCTCTGAATTTGTTTATAGTCCATAGTAGGTACAGTTACTTTTGACTCACTCTATATTAGTGATGTGGACAGCTGACGATCAAATTTTTCACATAGAGCTTGTAGAGTTACTCATAATCATTGTCCATCTTTTATGGTTATAGCATTGTCACACACACACAC